>MJGMH2__coassemble_821_pt1 | contig 78226 bp, 69 predicted proteins | sample MJGMH2__metabat2_low_PE_014 | metagenome-assembled genome bin MJGMH2
CATAATTACTGGATTTGTAGCCATTTTTTACCTTCATAAGTGTCAAACTCGGGATTATAGCATGATGTGAAAAAAATGCAAGGGACTGGTGGTTTTAATATTTGCTTCCTATTTCGATCAGCCTCAAACAACCGCATGGCTATATTCAAAGCCTTCTTAACATTTACCAGGCCCGGATGGATTTTGCCCTGCAGCTTTGAGTCCACAGCACACGACGGCGACCGCCTTGTTCCATACCCTGCTGCCGGCTTTACAAGGTGTGTGTTCTCAGCCTCATTAGAACCTCTCACTGTTTTGTAAAGCGAGAACAACCATTGAATTTGTACAGCTGTCGTTTTGACAGCATTGGAAAGACAAAAACCTGTAACACAAAAGCACTTTCCCACCACCGACCCCTTTTGGCCGGCAGTGGGAAAGTGCTTTTGTAAAGGACAGCCAGATGGTAATCCTAAACTTTAATTATAAAACATTCTGTGAAATCCAATCTACACATTCATCATTCACCATGATTCCGTGCTTCCTCCATGCAATAAACGCTGCCTTCTTCCTTCTGACTTTTAAGTAAGTTGCGAACCATAGGCACAGCCCCGACTAACGTAAACAGATATACCTGAACCAAGTTCACATAATAGCTGCTCTTATCGATAACTTCCGCTTGTATCAATTGAGGAATTGCCCTGTATACCCCCGTGAAACCGGATCCGAATTCCTGCGCTATAAAAATCGCCCAGTCCAAGCGATTAGCGCAGTAGGTCATCAACAGCATGAACATCACACTAATTACGATACCACGTTGCGTCATCTTACCGCCTAACAGATCATAACCTTTCAATGTACACACGGCCATTACTATACCAGAAAATGCAGCCACATATCCAAGCTGACCAAGAATTAAGATACACGCAACTGTACGGTGATACTATTCTGTTCTTGCGAAACACTGCAAATTTCCTTATGTTGCTTTGCCAACTCCTTACATTCATTCCGTGTCAAAGACCCTGTGCTGCGCGCAGCAGAAAATATAGCAGCTACAGGATAAGGATGTTCCTCACCCCTTCCCAACAGAATCTGAAATCCCTCTCTTTGTCCATACAGTACTCCGCTCTCCTCATCCATACACAAGCCTATCCGTTGTGCCAATATTGGTATGATTTTCTTTTGCGTCTTTTTCATTCTCTCTTCTCCTCGTATAATAAGATTTGCAAACGATTTTCCCCTGCATGAAAGGACATAGGTTATCACTGGAGTTAATTTCCTGTTTTTACTGTTATTATAGCCTGTCCGGCGGACTTGAAAGAGCCTCCCGGACAGGCTTCTTTTACAGCTCCATATCCCCCTAAGCGGGGCTCCGTTCCAGCTGTATTGCGTCCAGATCGGACTTGACCTTCTCCACCGCTTTCAGGAGCATTACATTCCCTCGCAGAGCCTTTTTCTGCTTTTCAGGAACCGTAATATTCCTATACCGTCACCTGTCCTTTTCCTGCAAAAATATAAAATTCTACCACTTTTATTTTACCATGCCTGACAGCCTTAAAGAAGCATCTTTTTATACTCCGTCATCATACAATGCCGTTCAGCTCCTGATACATATCTTTTGCATAGGAGTCTGTCATACCGCAAATATAATCCGTTACCAGCAGCAGCCTAAGGTACAGCCTTTCTCTCTGGCTTTTTCCTTTGGAGCAGAGGGAGTAAATCTTTTTATAGTTATCCGAAATCAAAGACACCATTTTTTGTTGAACCTGGGTCATAGGCAAATCTGTATCATAGGGAATAACAGCATCTACAAACTGATCCAGCAAAAAATTAAAAATAGTCCGGGCAGCTATCTCCAGCTTTAAGATGGGCCTTGTACAGAAAGCGTATCTGCCGGCAATATCCCCCAGAGCATCCATGAGAAGCTCTATCTCTGTTCCGACAAACAAATCATTCTTGTAGGATCCCTCCATAATAGAAGGGTAGTTCTTTGTAAAGCAGTCCGTCGCTCCGGTGATCATCTGCCCCTGAGCACTGATGATCCAATTCTGAATTGCATACAGATCAGGACGGCTGTACTCTCTCTCGACCCCTTTCCGGTAGCGCTCCTCAAGCCAGGACACGATCCTCTGGTAATACTCCCTCTGCTCTTCCTTTCGAAAGCTTCCTAGCTCCTCTAACAGCTTATCATAGGAAATACACCCCTTCTTCACGGAGTCCTCTATATCCGCCGTTTTATAAGCAATATCATCAGCCGCCTCCAAAAGAAAAGACAGGGGATGCCGCTTCCCCCTGGTTCCTGTGGACTCCTGAACATTTTGGAAATTCTCTCTGTCCCCATAGAAATATCCCATTTTTTTAGTTCGGATATCACCACTGCTCTTATTGATTTCCAAAGATGAGACCGGATATTTGATTATCGTTCCCAACAACCCCTTGGTTAGGTTCATTCCATGTTCATCCACCAAAAAATGAAGGCGGGTAACCACCCGGAATGCCTGGGTATTTCCCTCAAAGTTATAAAAATCCTGAATCATTTGAGGATCCAGCAGTTCCTCCAGCCCTTCCCCCTTAAACCTCAGCCTGCCCAAATTCTGCTTAAACCAATCCTGTATACAGGTTTCTCCAAAATGTCCAAAGGGAGGGTTTCCAATGTCATGAATCAGCCCTGCACATTGAAGAATATCGCAAACTGCTCCTTTATGCTCCTGAGTAAAACTCTCATCCTGTATTTTTGTCACAATGCTCTGGGAAATGTTCTGACCTAACGATTTTGCTAAGGATGATACCTCCAGGGAATGGGTCAGTCTGGTACGTATAAAATCACTTCGATCCAAGGGAAATACCTGAGTCTTATCCTGAAGACGGCGAAAGGATGCGCTTCCAATAATTCGGTGATAATCTTTTTCAAATTCTGTTCTCAGATCCGTAGATGAAGCCTTCCGGAAGCTTCGGATTCTGTCTTTGCAAAGAAGTGTATTCCAGTTCATATTTTATCCTCCCTGGTATGGTGCAGGTCTAGTGTGATGGAATTATTTTACTACAGCGTGATTTTAAATACAATATTTTAAAATTTTCTTTCTTTGTTCTTATGTTGAGCAAAAATCATTCCTGCAAGCTCTAAAACTCTCTATCTTCCGGGATATGTTTAGGTGTTTTCAAATTCCGGTGTTTGACTACCTCAGCATCGCTCTGCCGCCTAACCACTTTTCATTAAGCATTGCCTGATTGAGTGTGTTTTATGACAGAAGCAAGGAGATAAAGCGATTAAATCCAAGAAAACCAAGAAAAAATTGGATTCGTCTGATTCTCAACGCAAGAGGAGACTTGGGTGGGGGGGGGGTGGTTATGTAGGCTCTCTTCTAATCTGCTTTATCATGTAGATGGAGACATCTTACACTTCCCCGCTTAATATATCTGCACAAATTTTAATCCACTCCACCACGCAGGTGGAGACATTTCCACCCGTGAGTGTTCTATCAGCTGCGACAATTTCAATCCACTCCACCACGCAGGTGGAGACAATATTTTAAAACCAACGTCAGACGCCCAGAAGATTTCAATCCACTCCACCACGCAGGTGGAGACAAGTTGTATCAAGGAGATTCGCTACTTGCTAAAAAATTTCAATCCACTCCACCACGCAGGTGGAGACGCAGAGGGATGGGCTCAGGAGGAGGCTGCCGGCTATTTCAATCCACTCCACCACGCAGGTGGAGACCAATCGCCGGAGTTGGGGCGGACGTATACGCTGATTTCAATCCACTCCACCACGCAGGTGGAGACATAATTCCAATCTTTGCAGACATTGCCACTGAATATTTCAATCCACTCCACCACGCAGGTGGAGACATTTACCTATTGCAACAAGAGCTGTTATACGGGATTTCAATCCACTCCACCACGCAGGTGGAGACGGGTTCTCCGCCCAGAAGGTCGAAAATCATATCAGATTTCAATCCACTCCACCACGCAGGTGGAGACTTCCGCAGAGCCAAAATCAATCGCGGAGCTCAGGATTTCAATCCACTCCACCACGCAGGTGGAGACTCATCATAGAGGGGAATTTCTTCACGGTCTAACTATTTCAATCCACTCCACCACGCAGGTGGAGACGGCTTCGCCGGAGTTGGAGGGGATCGGTATGCCGATTTCAATCCACTCCACCACGCAGGTGGAGACAAGACTTCATCCCAAGGGACTTCCCTGATGATGTATTTCAATCCACTCCACCACGCAGGTGGAGACACATCCAGATTTTTACTTACTAAAAAACTGGATGATTTCAATCCACTCCACCACGCAGGTGGAGACATAAGTTCGTATTCCGCTCTCGAAACAACCCGGAAATTTCAATCCACTCCACCACGCAGGTGGAGACACTTCCAGAACAATCAAGTTTAGAATAATTAGCAGATTTCAATCCACTCCACCACGCAGGTGGAGACTGCAATTTTCTAAAGTCAATATTGTTGACTTTAATTTCAATCCACTCCACCACGCAGGTGGAGACGACCCTTTTGGGTCATCTCTCACCACAATGAATTATTTCAATCCACTCCACCACGCAGGTGGAGACTAAGCTGGTCTTTAAGAGTCGTAAGCCCAATGCGATTTCAATCCACTCCACCACGCAGGTGGAGACAGCTGCGTTCAGTCCTTGTTGGGCAACAGTAGCTTATTTCAATCCACTCCACCACGCAGGTGGAGACAAATTGCGTATGTTGATCGCAAGAGTGTAAGCGATTTCAATCCACTCCACCACGCAGGTGGAGACACTGTTTGGCAGCGGAGTCGATAAAATGAACATAATTTCAATCCACTCCACCACGCAGGTGGAGACTTTTTTTCTTCGTTTTTTTCTAATGCTGAGTTCTATTTCAATCCACTCCACCACGCAGGTGGAGACAAAGTGATTACGAGAATACCAACCTGTGTTTCCAATTTCAATCCACTCCACCACGCAGGTGGAGACAGCAATTTTGCACAATTTCCAATCATTCAACCGATACTATTTCATCAAAATACATCTATCCCCCTTCCATTTTCCTGTCCTGACACCGACTGCAAGGTTTCCCTTTGTTCTTTTTGTTTCTTTTTTCTGGTGCGAATCTCCTGTAGATTTTATGTTCACTTATCTTTCGCACTCAGAGTTAGATCGCCCTTTTAAAAAATCAGGGGGTCTTCTACCTTCACCCCTTTATCTACTCCCACATGCTCAACTCTGGTTTGATGTTTATTCCCCAAATTATAAAATCTCAGGCTGTCAACACGCTCATCAATGATGTCCTTCAACATAGCTTTTAAGGTCACAAGCTGGGCATGATCAAGAACACATTCAAAAACTGAGTTCTGAACCCTTACCCCATAGTTAACACATTGCTTCGCAACTTTTCTCAGCCTTGTCCTTCCTGCAGGCGTTTCTGTATTCACATCGTAGGTTATCAACACCATCATCGCCTAGATTCTCCTCCATCCACAGCCTCTCTCAAAGCAGATACTATTTCCAAAAAAATGGCGGATATCCATCCATGTCGCCCCTTAAATACCTGGCCAACAGCATGGCCTGGACAAATGGTATCATCCCCCACTCCACCTTCTCTCCCAAAAACGGATGGGTGATAACCTCCTTCTTTTTATTCTGCCACTCTGTAAGCAGTCTCTTTCTTGCCCCCTCATTCATTATAACTGCTCCATCCTCTTTTTTGGTAAAATCCCGGCCTGTCACTATCTTCCTGTTGATCATGGTCAGGACAAACCGATCTGCCAAAACAGGGCGGAGCTCCTCAATTAAATCTAAAGCCAGTGACACCCTTCCAGGCCTGTCTGTGTGCATAAATCCTACATAGGGATCCAGTCCCACTGACTCCAGGGAGGAGGCAATGGTATTGGTAAGCAGGGTATAGACCAAGGACAGCATTGCATTTACATTATCTAAAGGAGGCCTTCTGTTTCTCCCGGAAAACACAAAATCCTTCTGCTGCTGCAAAATCAACTGGTTGAATACCCCAAAATAAATACTTGCCGCTTCTCCCTCATACCCTCGAAGCTGATCCATGCTCTCACACCGGGTAATATTATCCAGAGTGCTGCGCAAAAATCCAGATGCTTTCTTGACGCCTTCCACGTCTATCTGCATCCCATGATCCCTGGTAGCCCTCTCCAAAATCCAGCGGGCGTTATGTACTTTGCCCAAAATACAGCTTTTGGCAATCCCCAAAGAAATCTGAGAATTACCTGAAGCTTCATACTGATACTTTCTTAAAACTACATTGCCCTTTATTTCTCCTGTAACCCTGGCTAGAAATTTCCCCTGAGGCGACAAAAAACTCAAGGAAATATTCCGCTTTGCACAGCCTCCCATAAGTGCCGGGCTCACTCCTCTGTAGCCAAAGGAAAGGATTGCCTCTAAATTATGGAGGGGGATTCTTCCCAGCTCCTCCTCCTTATCCAATATGACAACATTTTCTCCATCCAATGACAGATAGCTGTCAGGGGAAGTGACATACAGTGTATTTAAGAGTTTTTTCATGCCTCCTCCTCTCCCACAGCCTTGCAGATATACTCCTTAACAGACAGAGCCTTCCCTAATTTGGGAATGCATATATCTTTTAAAGAACAGGCATTGCAGCTTTTAGACCATTTAACCTTAGGTGTATACCGATGTTCATACAGCTGATGCATTTCCCTGAAATTTTCTCTCACCCTTTCCCGAAGTGTATCCTCAATCCGTACCTTTTCTCTGCGGCGTATTTCCCCATAATAAATTGAACCTTCAGCCACAGTTGCAGCCAGCATTTCTTCAAGGCACATAGCCTGAGCTGCCAGCTGCAGCCTGTCCATTTCCGTATCCTTAGGCTTACCCCTCTTATATTCTACCGGTTCCACCAGATACCGTCCCCTGTGTCCATGAAGAGAAATCCCCTCTTCACTTCTCATAAACTCAACAATATCACAGACACCGCTCACACCCATTGTTCTGGAAAATACAGGCATTCCCCGGCTGATTATGAGGCCATCCCTCTTCTCAGATGAATACCCGTCATGGGCTCTCTTATGGAGAAGCTCTCCTTCTACGGTTCTCTCATTTTCCTGCCATTGCTGTTCAATATGTATCAATGCCCACTGCCTTCTGCAAAAAGCAAAATGCTGGATCCCTGACAACATCAGAAATTCATCTTCCTTGTATTCCCTCATCCTCTTTATATTTTTCTTGTCATTTCTACTGTATCAGGAATCATATCCTCATGAATGGTCACAATATAATCTTTATATTTCCTAGGATACTCTACCGAATCATCCCGTTTCACCTCCACTGCGTCAAACAGCTGATAAGACGGACAATCCCCCAGCTCCTTGCTGTGCTTAAAGACAATCAGTTCACGGACTGCCATCTTTCCCCTGGCAGCAGAATGGTCAATTTCAAACATATTGATGATAGCTTCCCACAACAACTCCAAATCATCTTCCGAAAAACCAGTTGACTTACGGGCAAGGTTCGCAGAAATATACCCTTCCACCCGGTAAAGTCCATAGGGAACAATGCTCTTTCTTCCCATTTCTGTGCTCTTATTCTCTGCATCCTTTTCCGTCGTAATAGCCACTCGTGTGATGGTTACTTCCTGGCTGATAATGGGATCAATGCTTCTGGCAAATCCAAGCTGTACCGGTCCTCTCACCTGTCCGCAGTTTAAAGACGCCTTCACAAAGGTAGTCATGACAGCCCCAAACGTACGAATATCAAAGAAACTGCTGCACATAAAATCTCTGATTTTTCGATCCACCTCCGGATCCTTCTTCTTCAGCTCCTTGATTCCCGTCTCATCCGTTCCCAGCTCTTTATAAGCCGTGTTATCACTTCTGTTTAAAGGAACCTCCTCCTTAATGTAAATCTTATATCCGGGCTCGTCCTCCTTAGCAGCCTCCACATAATTTCGGATTTTTCGCTTCAGGCAAACATCTGTCACAATTCCATAACCACTTTCAGGGTCAATTCTTGGCAGGTTGCCTGCATCCGGATCTCCATTTGGATTGCCATTTTCCACATCAAACAAAACCACAAACTCATACCTGTTCTTAATTATCTCTGCCATTTTCCTTCTCCTCCTTGTCCTTCTTCTCATATCTCTTTTGTGTCTGATGATAATATCCCAGAATAAACATCCCCTGTTCCTCCAAAGAAAGCCGCCTGGGGCAGGGAACGGTCTGTTCTTCCCCAACCATCAGCTTCTCCTGAAGGGTTCCAAGAAGGGTTTCATAGTAAATTTCCTTCCCCTTACTGCTCAGCTTTCGTATATGACTGTTTTTAAGCTTAAACAGAATCGGGAAAACAACAGCCGGAGTTGCACAGGCTGCATTAAAATACCTGTCCTTTATGGTTGCATTGATTCCCGGATTTGCATCCTCCTGAATCGCCTCCAAAACTGCAAACTCACGCCCCAGTGTATAAGCCACATTTTGACTGTTCTCATTCAGCGCCACGGTTACCTCCTCCTTATCCTTGTGTCTGTTTCTTAATAAAAATGCCTTGATTATACTTGCCCGTCCCCGGGTAATTTTATAAATATGGCTGTCGCTGTCATCCTGCTCTGCCCTGATTCTCCCCAGCACAGACTGGTACAGGGAGAAGGGGTATTCACCTCCTGACAAAATAGCCCGATAAACCGCTCCTGACATATGAGCAGAGGGCTTTTTATCTCTGGATTTCTTATTGACCGTCTCCTGAAGCATCCTCCATACTCCCAGGTATTCCATGGTATCTGAAGCTGGTTTTACAATTTCCATTCGGTCATAATGGGCTTTTATATTGCTCAGGATATTTCCAAAGGTGTCCTGATAGAAAAAACGCACTGCAAGCCTGGCTGCATTGGGCGACAGACCCAATATATAAAACCGCTGATCCATAGACAGGCCGTCCAGCACTCTCTCTACATCCATCCCCCGGCCTTCTCTCACACGCTCCAATACCCCCCTGACCACCTCCTGATGATCCACTGTGGGTTCAAATACCAGGGAAAATGCATTCTGATAAGCTTCCTCCCCGCTTTCAGCCCAATATACAATCGTGGTATCGCCAATAACTGTTTTGTGGTTCTTATCTTCCATGAGATGATTCAGCGCCGTGGTATAAGCATAAGCTGCGTAGGTGCCTATGGGTGCATTATAGCTTTGCTCTTTTCCATAGGATTCAAACGCAGGTGCATTGAAGGAAACCAGCGCAGCCCCCATAGCCTGAGCGCCCTGTACTCCTTTAATGGTTCCATGGATACGGGCAATCTCTGCCTTCTTGCCGGTAACCAGGCAAACTCCCATCTCACCTTCTGGCGATTCACTGCAGAACTTCTCCCAGGCCGCTTTCACTTCCCTGTCCTCATGGGCATAAACACCATCCACATAAAAAACCAGATTTGCACCAGACAGTATCTCCTCCAACTCCTCCTCCAGAGCAGGGTGCTCCATCGCCTGTTCCGGCTGCCACCGATTAAAATAGTTCTTTACCGCCCGAGCCACAAATCCCTCTGCATCCTTCAGCACATCCAGATGCCTTTCTCTGGCACATTGAAAGCACTGTACCGATCGGCCGGGTTTTCCTTTATTATCAATCCCCAAAATATAACTTGAATTATCGCACAGAAAATTAGCTGATAATCCAGATGCGCGGGAGACCATCTGAGGCACATCATGCTTCTTTGGCACCCAAACCGATTTCTTCCCCCTCTCCTCTTCCACCTTCTCCGGCACTACCCTCAGCAATTCCCCACGTTCAGAAAGCTCCAAAGCGAAGGACACCTTGGCCTCGCTCCAACCTGGCCTGGTAATCTTCCCTTTCTTTTCAAGGGCTTCATAGTATTCCACCAACGACTGCAGTATCACCGTACCACCTCACAATCTCTGAGATCCAGAACCCCCTCCCGCATCACAGCCCTGAAAAACATAGGCTGAATGTCCTCACTGTCCGAATAATCAAAGTCATATAACATATAACCTAAGTCTCTCTCACTGCCCTTATACTCTGTCTCAACATCCTCCCCTTCAAACAGCTGAAATCTGGCAGGAAACTCACGGCAGCCAAAATATGGGGTGTGGTAGCACTCTCCCCTTTTAAGACGGCGCATGATAATATCCTTAAACTTCCCCGGGTTATCACGTTCACAGGCATTCTCTGTCATCTCAAAATGGGCCTCAATAATATAATCCACGTCTCGCAACAAGATAGATGCTCTCTGAGCAATATCCTTTCTGGTACTGATGTATAATTCCTTCTTCCCACCATTCATCACCTGCAATACATTGCTGGCGGACACCTTGCTTTTCACCTCATTTCTACGGATACTGGTAAACTGAATGGGCTTTCTCACATAAATTTTGTCAATCCTCCACTTCATGCCCGGATGCCAGTAAATTGCTTCCAGAATCCCTCTCGCAGCAGATGGAGTCATCACATCATAGCTGCACCGTTCTGCTTTCATCTCCGGCCGGCTAAAAAGGGCAAAATCCCCCCATACCCGCACTCGTACTCCTCGACTCATCCGTCTCCTCCTTCCGACTCTTATCCGGCAGTTCATCAGAACATAACTGCCTCTCCCCTGCTTACATTTAAGGTAAGCCCCATATCCTCCCTGTACTGTTCCCTGTTTCTGAGCAGATACAAGTTCATTCTCAGCTCCTCCAGCATCCCCGCTCCCATCAGGTGTTCAAAGTCCTGGCTAAATATGCTTACCCCATATCGCCCTACCTCCCTCACCAACTTCCTGGAATGCTCTCCCAATCTAAGGCGGCGGATCAGATTCATGGCCTCAGGCTCTCTGTCTATCAGAATGGTTTTCGTCTCATTTTCGATTAGATGGAATTTCTCTGCCACCGATGCAAAGGGAAACAGGTGATTCCTTCCTCCTCTCTCAAATGCCTCTACAATTCCCTTCTGGTCTAATGCCTCCCCTTTAAAGCGGTACAAACGTTTAAAATATTCAGCGATGGCTTCCAGAGACGAAATATCTTCATACTTTTCCCCAATCTGTTCCGCAATTTTCATGGGAAGCTTTAACTCCAACGGCACCTTTCTCTCTTCTCCCCGTTCCAGGGTAAATACCACCGTTTTGCATTCTTCCCTGTTCCTTCTTCCCTCTCTGTTGCACCTTCCCGCCGCCTGTATCACTGAGTCGATTCCTGCCAGCTCTCTGTAAACTGTGGGAAAATCAAAATCTACTCCCGCTTCCACCAAGCTGGTGGATATCACCCGGCAGGGCTCTCCACGCTTCAACCGCTCTCTGATCTCTGCCAGCACCCGTTTTCTATGTTCCGGATACATTAAGGTAGACAGATGATAGGTTCCCGGCCCCTTTAGCCCTTCATATATCTTCTGAACACCTTTTCTGTTATTGAGTATACAAAGAACCTGATCCTCTGACTCCAGAGTCTGAACCAGCCTGTCCTCTGTGTACTCTCCCCCCTGTTCAATGGTCACACGCTTAAAAAATTCATACTGTCCCCGGACATCCGGACAAATTTCCCTTATTTTTATCTCTTCCGGAAATAATTGCTGAAGATCCGGCTGAGTGGCAGTACAAATCACAGCTGTACTTTTATAATTGTAAACCAATTCGCTGATGGCCTGGATACATGGCTTAAGATAGGGAACAGGCAGCATCTGAGCCTCATCAAAAATAATCACGCTGTTGGCAATATTGTGAAGCTTTCTGCATTTTGAACTTCTATTAGAAAACAGGGATTCAAAAAACTGGACATTGGTAGTGACAACCACAGGACAATCCCAATTTTCCGCTGCCAGCTGACCTAATTTTAATTCTTCCTCACTTTCATATTCAACATTACAGTGGGCTTCCAGCACATTCTCTTTCCCTAGAATCTCCCTGAAAATCTGTGCATTCTGTTCAATAATACTGGTGTAAGGGATGACATAGATAATGCGATCCAGCTGATTCCTTTTGGCGTGCTCCAAGGCAAAGGCCATGGAAGATATGCTCTTTCCTCCCCCTGTAGGAACGGTCAGACGGAACAGACCCGGTTCTTCTTTTCCCATCTCAAAGCATGCATTGAGTATGGCGGTCCGCCTTCCGTTCACTGTGCTTTCATCCCTGTTCTCCAGCCAGGGAGATACATAGGAGGTAAGACGCTTTAGAAGCTCCTCTATGGAATCATGCTGCCCTCTTGGAGCTTCCTGCCCCAGCATAAACCCTTCTGTATTCAAAAAATCCCCATCCACCAGGCATGAAAAGAGCATACGAACGAAAAAAGATAAGCTAAATCCTCCCCCTCCCAATGACCTCAGGGGTGGGGTGGGAAATACCGGAATCCCGACCTCTTTCTCAAATATATGGTAATCCTCCACCGTTTTGCTCATTCTTCCGGAGAGTGTCCCCTCTCCCCCTGGATCTCCTTCTATACCGCCATCTAATAAGCCGGAATGATGACCTGAGATACAATAAGCGCCCAGCAGGTTCCTTCGTTTAAACAGCTCCTGCGCCCCAGCTGAAGAATGATCCGTCATTTTAGCACTTCCCCGGAGGCGGTTCTGAAAGGCCTGAGAATACTTCCCAATATCATGTAATAACCCACACCCATATCCCCATTCCCTGCACCCAAAGGCCTCTGCAAATTCCCCTGCCAAATCGGCAGTGCCTTCTAAATGTTCCTTAATTGTATGCTCCCGCATTTTATCTTCACTGATATGTGCTAAGAACAAATCTCCCCCTCCTTTCTATAAGGTAAATTATACCATATATTCCCATACAGTAAAGTAATTTTTGAATTATTTCGTTATATTTTTATGTTTTCTTGTAATTTACTAATAGTATATAAATTTGTTTTCTTTTGTTTTTTTTGAATTGTTTTATCAAAAAATCATATGTTTTAATCTTTATTTACGAACAATCATTCCACTGCCACTAAAAAACAAGAACCACAGTCTTAAAAAAACTGCGGTTCTTGTTCTTGGCATCCGGCTTCAAGCTGACAGCTCAATAGCTTAGGTCTGTTTCCCCATTATTTTATACTGTCTTAAATAGATATCCACAACTCATCTTCTTTCTACTCCGCTTTCTACTCCGTATTCATATATAATGTCACTAGGCAGGTCTATATCATCATTCCAGAATGCGCAAGTTCGACTTTTATCTAACTGAACACGTTGAAATAATCCATCAATGGCTTTCAAATCTTCATAAGTGGGAATATTTTGGATATCTTCCTCCACATTGTATAATACTTCTTCTCCGCTATCAAAGACAACGTGTAGTATAAAATTTTCTAATGGTTTTACACTCTTGATCTTCGGAATCACTATTGCACCTCCATTTGAAAACAAGGAAATTTGCTTATAACGGCGGCAATTTCCTTAAATTCTGGCTTTCCCACATTTCAAGTAACTCATTTTGATTTTGCTGCATCCATTCTTTTACTAACTCTTGAGCCTTTTTAGGTAAATCACCTTCGGTCATTTCCATTGTTTGTAAATCATAAACGCCAACATATTCATCATATAATGCATGTAAATGACTTGGTTCATGTTCTTTTGGTTTAAAAAACATTTTTATTACGATTCCATAAAACCTACTTATCTCAGGCATATGCTACCCCCTTTATATACAAATATTGTATCATGGAACAGGTGCAAACACCAGTGTATAAAAGTGACAAAGAAGCTTCTTGTCTATTTTGTTAATAGAGCGGTTATTTTATACAAATGGCTTCTCCTATCCCTCCAACTACCTCATCCAAACCGGTGCCCCGGACGGATTCCCGTATCTCAGGTCTATTCCAACACAATCCCTTTCTTCTTATAATATAAAACACCAACCAGATCAGCCAAAATCCAGCCAATGGGCACAGCCGCCCATATCCCTGCTACACCGATCACAGGGACAGATGACAAAGCGTAAGCCAATGCCACTCTGGTTCCCAGAGAAATCACAGTAAGCACCACTGACATTCCAGGCAGCCTCACAGCCCGGTACAGTCCGTACAGCAAAAACAAGCATCCAATTCCCCAATAGAAAGCCCCCTCAATTCTCAGGTACTGCACACCTACATCCAGAATCTCCTGCTCCCAGGGATTCACAAAAATAAGCATAAGCTTCTCAGCAAATATCCAGACCACAACCGATATCATCAGACAAAAGGCAACTGACACCTTTGCTGCACTCTTAATCCCATCCCTGATCCGCTCCTTTTTCCCTGCCCCATAATTTTGGGCAACAAAGGTGGAGAAGGCATTTCCAAAATCCTGAACCGGCATATAGGCAAAGGAATCAATTTTCACAGCCGCTGCAAAAGCGGCCATCACGACTGTCCCAAAACTATTTACAAGGCCCTGAACCATGAGAATTCCAAAATTCATCACTGACTGCTGGACGCAAGTAAGAAAAGAAAATTGGGATATCTCCGCCAGAACCCCCATCTGTATCCGCATATTCCTCCTGCCCAGACGAAATTCCGGCATTTTAATAAGGGTATAAACACAAATTCCAATTCCCGACACGAACTGGGCAATCACAGTCGCTGCCGCCGCTCCGGCTACGCCCCAATGAAATACCAGAACAAAGATCAAATCCAATCCTATATTTAAAACGGCCGATCCCCCTAAGAACAACAGCGGTACAAAGGAATTTCCCACTGCTCTTAAAAGGGAAGCAAAAAAGTTATAAAGAAACACCCCGGCTATCCCGTAGAAAATCACCCAAAGGTATTCCCTCATCATCGGGTAAATCTCTCCCGGCACCTTCATCAGCCCCATAATCGGATCTAAAAACAAAAAACCTCCTACATTGATAAGCAGGGCCACTGCCGCAATCAGCGCAAAGGATACAAAGATACAGTCCTTCAGCCCTTCCCAACTCCCCTCCCCATATCTCAGAGAAAAAACTGCTCCGCTTCCCATACACAGTCCCAGCAAAATGGAAGTCAGAAATGTCATCAGGGTATAGGAGGCTCCCACTGCCGCCAATCCACCGGCTCCCAGGCAGCGGCCCACGATCAATGTATCTGCTATATTATAAAACTGCTGTAAAAGATTTCCCACTATCATAGGCAATGCAAAGCTCATCATCGTTCCCGTTATATTTCCCTTTGTCAAATCCTGTTTCATCATCCTTCCCCTCCTCTTCCCTCTGCGCCGTCCTTCTGCATCCCACAGACTCACCCCTGCCTTGTTTCATGCTCCTTTTATTCTCTCCAAGTAACACAGCTCCAGATAGACTTCAGCCAGAGCCTGATTTGCCCTGTCATTCACCATCCGGTCGGATCCTTCCTGATCTCCCTCTCCTTCCTCAGGATTTTCACCGCACACATCCATTCCGATGATCCTCCGTTTCCGCCCTGCCATTCGGATCATATCCAGCACAGTATCCAGATGCACCTCCCCCTGATCCCAGTTTGTTCTGGCATCCTTCTCAGAACAAACATCCTTATCCACAGAAATGTACAGTGGAAGGTCTGTTTTCCCCAGCCATTCCTCCTGCCATCCTCTCTCTTCCATATCCTTCTCACGGATGAACACCACACGCTTCCCAAACCCCAGAGCCTCCGCCTCCTGAATCCCTTCTTCCCCCGGGCCGGCCAGCCATACCCTTTTTAGCCTTGCATTCGTCTCCAACGCTGCCTTGATCCATCCCCCACAGGACAACAAATCCCCGAAGGCAGGGGGCTGCATATCTGTATGGTGATCGAACACCAAAAGCTCAAACTCCTCCTCCACCTGATCCAGCCACAGCTTACTCACATAATGATAGTTTCCCGAATCCAGAAAATGAAGTCCTTCCGCTCCCAAATTCCCTATTTTGCTGCGAAGCTCCTCCTCTCCTTCTCTGTCACAATAACAGTTCGTTCCCTGGATCTCCTTCAAATCCAGCCACAAAAACTCATGCTCTCTATAAAATGTTTCCCTCTTATAAACCCCTGTGAAATCCATAATAACCATACTTCTTCCTCTTTCCTCTCTCAACTGATCCTGCCCCTTTTCTTACCTGTTCTACCTTTTTTATTATAATAATAGTAATTATTATTGATTTTAATCTAATTCTATGTTACAATACGTCTAACAAACATAATATCAAATGAAAGATACAAAATCAAAAGAAATAAACAGGAGGTATTACATCTATGGATTCAAAAGCATTTTTCAAATTAAGCTACGGTGTCTACATCGTCTCCGCCAGTGCTGACGGTAAGGATGGGGGCTGTGTCATCAACACAATGACCCAGGTTACAGCTTCACCCGCCCGCTTATCCATTGCCCTTAACAAGAACAATCACACCCTAAAACTGATCGAAGCCTCAGGCACATTTTCCGGCGTCGTACTGTCCGAGGAGGTGGAAATGGATCTAATTAAACGGTTTGGCTTCCAGAGCGGAAAAGACACTGCTAAATATGAAGGCATTCCTATGGAACGGGACAGCCTGCACAACCCCTACCCAACAGAGGGCGTCTGTTCCCGTTTCACCTGCCGGGTCATCTCCTCCACAGACGTGGGAACCCATATCCTGATTATAGGTGAAGTTGTGGAAGCGGAGGTGATGAAGGAGGAATCCCAGCCCCTCACCTACGCCAACTACCATTTAAAAAAGAATGGCACCACGCCCCCAAATGCCCCCTCCTATCAGGAGAAAACAGACAGAACCTCAGGGTACCGCTGCTCTGTATGCGGCTACATTTTGGAATCAGACACACTTCCGGATGACCTTCTTTGTCCTGTATGCGGCAAAGATGCCAGCTATTTTGTGAGACTTTAATCCGGACTTCTTCTTCAATGGCATTCCTTTGAAACCATCAGATCCGGAAGAAAATACCCCCTTTTCCACCACGTGAGAAAAGGGGGCTCTCTTTTACCAAACCTTTTATTTCACAGCAATCGCCTCAATTTCACATAGCACACCCTTAGGAAGCGTTTTCACTGCTACGCAGCTTCGTGCAGGCTTGGAACTAAAATACTTTGCGTAAACTTCATTAAATACTGCAAAATCGCTCATATCTGCCAGAAAGCAGGTGGTTTTAAACACCTTATCAAACCCGCTCCCTGCCGCTTCCAGGATCGCCCCCACATTCTTACAGCTCTGCTCTGCCTGTTTCTCAATCCCATCTGCAATACTTCCATCTTCCGGATCCACAGGAATCTGGCCGGAAGTATAGATTACACCATTTACCTCAATGCCCTGAGAGTACGGCCCGATTGCACCCGGCGCCTTTTCTGTTTGGATTGCCTTCATTCTTTTCCTCCTATCTTACGATTTCAAATGTTTCAACAGATATTCTCTTGTGTTTCGGGAGGGGTTCTCAAGAACCAAATCTAAAAGATGTGACAGACAGGCTCCCACCTCTTTCCCCGGCTTCACCCCTGCCTCCATAACATCCCTTCCGCCAACTGCCAGAGATTTTAAACAAATACAGTCCCCATCTCTTCGTATCTCTTCCACCAGAACCGGAATACCTCCCGGTTCAAACTGAGACAGGCACATTTTAAGAGTGAGCAGATCGTCAAAAAGCTCTGGCTCCATCTGGCTCATCACCCTCCTGATGTGAACCTTGTCCTGTCTTAAAGGAATCTCTGCCCACGTAACCAAAGTTTTAACCTTGCAGATGGTATCATTGTCCACCTTCAGATCCTTAAGCACCCTCACAGCATTCTCTCCGGATTCCAATCTCAAAAATCCGGCCCACCTCATATGTTTCACCGGAGGAATTGAAGGGAGAATCTTGCCATCCCATAAACGTGGCAGTTCCCGGAACACAAAGGGGCGAATCCCGGCTTCCCAGACCAGGGCTATGTACTCCGGATGCTTACTGAGCAAAAGCTTTGTCAGTTCCACCTGAATTCTCTCTTTGCTCACATGGACAAGATTGGGGGCAATCCTTCCAATGGCCTGGTACGTATTCTCCTCAATATCAAACCCCAACTGGGCTGAGAACCTGATGGCTCTCAGAATTCTTAAGGCATCCTCTGAAAATCGATCCATCGGGTGACCTACACAGCGAATCACGCCTGCCTTTAGATCCTCCTGACCTCCAAATTCGTCTACGATCCCCTTCTCCCTGTTATAAGCCATGGCATTGATTGTAAAGTCCCGACGCTTCAGATCCTCTCTCAAGTCAGGGGTAAAAGACACAGAATCAGGATGTCTCCCATCTAAATATTCCCCATCCACCCGGTAGGTGGTCACTTCGTAACCAACTCCTCCTATCATCACAGTCACAGTTCCGTGTTGAATTCCTGTATCTATGGTTCGTCTGAATATCTCCTTTATCTGATGGGGCAGAGCACTGGTGGTAATGTCCCAATCCTCTGGCTCCCGCCCCAAAAGCATATCCCGAACACAGCCCCCCACCACATAGGCCTCATACCCATGCCGGCTCAACTTATCTATAATCTCCGCAGCAGAAGCAGGTATTGCTATCTCCATATCATCCTCAATTCTTTAGCGATTAATAAGCACGTCCCCAGTAAACCATCTTAGCTGCCGGCTTTCCGCAGCACACGCACCTGTCAGAAATGACTTCCTGCTCAAATGGTATACATCTGGAGGTCGCTCCAGTCTCCTCCTTCATTTTATCCTCACACGCCTGACAGCCGCACCACATAGCCTTTACAAACCCAGGCTTGTGATTCAGCAGCTCTTTCATCTCCTCCCACTCTGCCGCTGTATAAGTATGTGAATCCCTGTGAGCCCTGGCACGCTCCAGCATATCCTTCTGAATGGTGTCCAAAAGATCGGAAACCTCTGCCTCCAGCCGATCCAGAGACACAAACAATTTCTCATGGGTATCCCGGCGAACCAGCACCGCCTGATTCTTCTCTATGTCCTTAGGCCCTATCTCCACCCGCACCGGAATCCCTCTCATCTCGCAATCGGCAAATTTCCAGCCCGGACTCTTATCTGTGTCATCCACCTTCACTGCAAACCCGGACTGAGTCAGGCGATGCTCAAGTTCAAAGGCACGCTCTAAAACCCCTTCCTTCTGCTGCTGTACAGGAACTACCATCACCTGAACCGGAGCAATTCTTGGAGGGAGAACCAGTCCACTGTCATCCCCATGAACCATGATGAGAGCGCCAATCATACGGGTAGTCATGCCCCAGGACGTCTGATGCGCATACTTTAATGTGTTGTCCTTATCTGTAAACTGAATTCCGAAGGCTTTTGCAAATCCGTCTCCAAAGTTGTGGCTTGTTCCTGACTGCAATGCTTTTCCATCATGCATGAGAGATTCGATGGTATAGGTAGCTTCCGCTCCTGCAAACTTCTCCTTCTCTGTCTTTTGTCCCTTTACCACAGGAATTGCCAGAACTTCCTCGCAGAACTCAGCATACACATTCAGCATCTGGATGGTTCTGGCTTCAGCTTCCTCTGCCGTGGCATGAGCCGTATGGCCTTCCTGCCATAAAAACTCTCTGGAACGCAGAAATGGCCGGGTGGTTTTCTCCCAACGCACAACAGAACACCACTGGTTGTATACCTTTGGAAGATCTCGGTAGGAGTGTATATCCTTTGCGTAAAAATCACAGAACAACGTCTCAGAGGTAGGTCTTACACACATACGTTCCTGAAGCGGATCCAGGCCTCCATGGGTCACCCAGGCCACCTCAGGAGCAAAGCCCTCCACGTGATCCTTTTCCTTCTGAAGGAGACTTTCAGGAATGAAAAGAGGCATATACACATTCTGTACCCCTGTCTCTTTGAACCGTCTGTCCAGCTCACTTTGGATCTTCTCCCAGATTGCATAGCCCGCAGGCTTGATCACCATGCATCCCTTCACACTGGCATAATCACACAGCTCTGCTTTCTTCACCACATCTGTGTACCACTGCGCAAAATCCACCTCCATGGAGGTAATCGCTTCTACCATCTTTTTGTTGTCTGCCATCATTCATTCTCCTTTTCAATCTTTCCCTCTGTCCCCGTCCCTGTTCCAGAGACGTTCCAAACGTAAAAAAGCCATCCAGTCCCATGTCTTCCATTGACACAAGGGACCGAATCGCTCGGCGGTACCACCCAAGTTAGCCTCTCCAGATCCGATCTTAAAGGCTCTCTCTGTCCGTTAACGCCGGAATTACGTTGCATTCATCATACAAAGCTCCGGGGCTGGTTGGGCTGGTGCACACGTGAGAGCCTTCCACCTTATACTCTCTCTCTGTAACGGACATTCAGCTTACTGTTCCCCTTCTACGCTGTCTGTTTTATATTACGTCATGGAACGAATGTTTTCTTTACCTGTTGTTGATTTTACGCTAGAATCATAGGTTTGTCAATGGATTGACTGGATTTATCTGTCTCCATCCTCCTCCTTAGTCCACACCTCCACCATATCCTCAATCAGCAAAAGCCCCAAAGGACCCAGTATAAACCCAAAAAATCCCAACAGTTCCAACCCCACATAGACAGAGGCCAGAGTTTCTAACGGTGACAGACCCACCTGCCCTCCCATCATCCTCACCTCCAGTATCTGACGCACAAAATAGCACACCAGATACAAACCTGCAAGGAGCAGAGCCTGTCCCCATTCTCCCATCAGAAGCCGGAGTACCGCCCAGGGGATGAGCACTGTCCCTGTACCGAAGATAGGCAGCGCATCCAAAATTCCAATTCCTATACCAGCCATAATGTAATAAGGATTTCCCATAAGAGCCATACCCCCAATGCAAAGACCCGTAGTGAGAAATAGGATCATCCCCTGACTTTTAAACCAGGCTTTGCCTGTCTGAACCATTCTTCCACCTATCAGGTTAAACTCTCTGCGGAAGGCGGACTGATCTCTCCTCACCCGCAAGTCTTCCATTTCCTGAAGGCTTAGAACTGCCGCCAGAAATGTAACCAGACTCACAATCGCTCCCTTTGCAAATCCGGCTAGTAAACTCACAGAATTTGTCATCAAAAATGGCATTACCCTTCTTCTTCCTGTAAGCACCAGGCTGACAAGCATTTCCCCCGCCAGATCTGCCACGCTGTCCCTCTCCAACCCCAATATAATCTCCATCTGATGGCAGCTTCCTGCAAGCCACCGGTCAAACCCTTGCATCCACAGAGGAAATTCTGCCATAAACATTTTAGCCTGTGTGCAAAGCTTTACTCCTCCCACATATAAAAGACCTCCCAAGAGGAAAAGAAAGATTACAAACTCAATCCCCCCAATCACCCCAATGGGCATACGGTAACATCGTCCCCCCACGGTCACCCGCATCCGATAAGCCAGAAACCGAGCCGAAGGCCGAAGCAGCAAAGCCATCACATAACCCACGAAAAAAGGAGCCAGAAGGGGCAGAAGGTATTTAAACCCTGCATATACTGCCCCTGTGGTTCCTATTATGATAAATAATTTCTTCAGTTTCTTTCCGGGCTTTTCCATGGACTCACCTGTTTTCTGTTTTGTACTTCCTTTGTACCTCCTTAGTATGAGTATGAACCTAAAAAATATACTGTCATTTTTCCCCACTTGCCGGATGAACTCAAAATTGTTTGTCTTCCCCTGACTGCCTGATCTGCCTATTTATATAAAATTCCGTTAAACAACTGTATTTAAATATTCCATAATTCCCATATGTATGGTCCAGGCCAACCTATCCTGATACGCCTCCTGCTCCAGCTGTGCCGCCTCCTTCTGATTGCTTAAGAATCCACACTCTACAATCACGATTGGCTCCTTCACGTGAAGAAGAAGATAATAATTATCATTGGATTTAGCCAGCCTCTTGTTGCTGTCTCCCAACACATAATCGAAGCGCTTTTGCAGCCGTTCCGCCAGATATTTTCCCTTCTGAGAGGTCTTGTAATAAAACACCTGCCCCCCTGATACATATTCCTCATGATAACTGTTCTGATGGATACTTACCACTAAATCCGGAGCTGCTTTATTTATAATATCACACCGCTTCTTCATGTCTGCCATCTTCTTATAGCTGTCTCCAGAACCATGAAGCCCCACATCCTCCTCCCTGGTAAGAATCACCTTTACATCGGAGGCCTCCAGATATACCTTAAGCTGTCTGGCAATTTTCAGATTAATGTCCTTCTCCAGCTGTCCGCTGATTCCCACCTTGCCAGGATCCGTTCCTCCGTGTCCCGGATCTATGACTACCACCGCCTGTTTTCGGTCTGCCTTTGCTCCCCCGGTCTGAACAGCTACTAATGTTCCCGCCTGCCAGGATACCAGCGTCACGATGGCAAGCAGCACAATCCCCATAATGGTCTGCCAAGACGATTGCTTCATCCATAGATGCTCCCTGATCACCTTTAATCAACTATATTCACTCATCCCCAAAAAATGAACCTGTTTTTTACAGTTGGTGGTAGTATGCTCCTCCCATTCCCTAAAACCAACTGTAAAATGATGTAAATTATCTTTTTAAGACGAGGAGCCCCTCCAATGATGTGAGAACGTTTATTTTACAGTGGATACAATCTCCCAGATTTCAGCAGGTTCAAACCCCAGTCTCCATACAGCCACTCCTGCCAGATCCGCTTCCTTAATGGCCTTAATTTTAAGGCTCATGGAAGCTTCCTCCTCCATCCAGATATGCTGCGTTCCATCCTCACCTTCCAGCTCCCCATAGTAGAGCCCCAGCTCATCATCCCATATGAGCTTTACCTTATTCTTCTCAACCCATCCCTTTGCCTCTGTCATTCCGTAAGCCCTGGACGTGGTGGTATCCCCTGAAACATTCCACACTCTGGTATAGAAGGGTACTGCATTGATTACCTTCTCCTTTGGAACTTCTCTCAATGTCTCCTCTATGGCTCTCTGCACAAATGGGAGGGATGATACGGAGCCTGCATCCCCTCCTCCATAGTGCTCATCATACCCCATAATAATTACATAATCTGCTACCTCCCCCTGTTCTTTCCTGTTAAAATAGGCAGAATAGGCGGAGGGAACAGGATTATCTATGGACAGTACCAGCCCCTTTTGTCTGCAGGCTACAGACAGTTCCCGGATAAACTGCACATAATGAGGCCCGGCTTCCGCCTTAAAACTCTCAAAGTCCAGATTAATTCCATCAAATCCGTATGTGTCCGCTTCCTTCATCAACCTTTCAATCAGCTTCTTCCTGGTACTGGTAGACGACATGAGAATCTTTGTATCTAAATTTTTAACGCTTTCCGATGTGCTTACATTCTCCACCATAGCCCATACCTGAAGTCCCATATCATGCGCTTTCTTCACATATTCCTTGCTGGCCAGGGAGGTGTAGGAGCCATCATTTGCCGTCACATTAAACCATGTGGGGACAATCACATTCATATCCCGGGTATTGGCCACCACACGCTCCAGAGTCTGATTAGCCGCCTCCGTGGTTACTACATGAAACCCTAGGCGCACCTTCTCGTCCATCAAGCGGCTGGTATACACAGGAGCCTGAAACCCGCTTTCAGGCTCCACGGTCACCGCCCTCTCCAATCTGCGGTTTTCCACATATCCCACATACCCATCCCTGGTTCTCACTTTACTCCACTTATCCATGGCCTCCAGAACATCCACCTGATCACCTTTAGATACATCTGTAATAACAGGACTTTTCACTCCGCCCTTTTCCCTGATCCGCCCTTCCCGTTTCACTACTGCCGTCTGATAAGGATCCCATCTGGTATCCACAAATACCCGCTTAATCTGACTGGTAGCAAAGGCTTCTGTCCGTATATCTGTATAGTTCATCACCAGTCCCAGAGACAGATACATGCCCTCTGAGGTAATCTTGAACAACGGCCCTTTCTCCCCCATCGTTCTCTCATCTGCATAGACCACCGCATCCGGGAGGGTATATACCAGAAGCTCCTCATTCGCATCCCAGTAAAATCGCTGGTTAAGATGTTCATTCACCCAATCCACGGGGAGGTAAATCTGACCATCCTGGTAAATCCCCCCGGCACTCTGCAATTCATTGTCTAAAAGTAAGGCTACCTCCCCATCCCTTATATCAAACAGCTTACTTTTATCTGCCGGCTCATTACTTGGCATATACCTTTTTACATATATAAATCCAAACGCTCCCCCTGCTGCCACTAAAAACATCAGTAGGGTTAATACCGCCATTCCTCTTCTGCCCTTTCTTCTTCTGCCCATTCTCTCCTCCGTAATATTCTGATAATATTTATTCTATCACAAAATACATTGAATGGGATCTTTAATTGTTTACAATTTGGTTACGGTCATTCGGTTCTCCTGACTTGTGAATGGGAAGTACAAGCCCTCTGCCGGCTTTGGCTGCACAGGCTAAGATGGTACTCATGGCAGAGGGCTTGCAGCATTCCACTGTTTTATTATTTCATCTAGTGGTTTCTCTTATGTTTCTTACTTGAGGAAGGATCCTGCAGGTATACCTTATTAAAACGGATCTCATCTCTCTGCTCTGAGGAATCATTTAAATAATCTCCCATATAACAGCCTCCATCCTCTCCCATTTCAAAAATACGTTCCCACTGTGATTCTGAAGCCTCCTCTCCATCCACAAGAATACGTCCCCCCTTTTCCTTATATTGCTTCAACACATCCTTAAAAACCTGCTGACGCTTCTTACTGTTCTCATATTCCCTTTTGGTCATCATATTTCATTCCTCTGGCTGCTTGCAAAAACCGGCGTTAGCTGCCCCCGGGAAGGTATTCTGTGACATATCGCATGAGCCGCCTTCGCCTTTGGTTCTGCCTTTCATTACAAAATTCGTTCAAACCACTCCATTGCCCTTTTGTCAACTGAGAAAACATCTACTGAAAGAGGAACTCGCAACAGAGAAATCCGAAACCGCTTCTCAATCTCTCGTCTGGTGTACTCACTGCCAAAGGCAGCCGTATAGATCCACTTCCTATTACAGCCCTCCTCCTCTGTCAAAAGCTCCAAAAATGATCCCAGCTTCCATTCATTCAAAGCTCCGGTTACCATTTTCACCGTACATCTGAGCCATTCTGCACGTATTGATGGGCGCATTTCTCCAAAATCAATCATAATCTCATCGTACATGCTGTCCATACAGGCAGCCAGTATATGGGAGTCTCCACCTCTATAGTAGGTGACTCCCAGAACCTTATACCCTTTATCAGAGGACTTCTCAGCTCTCCTGAACTCTGCCCCCATCATTCTCTCCACCTGCTCAAAGCTTCCATGGCTGTTCCACTCAATTACTGCCGTTTTGCGCTGAAGAGAGCTGGCCAGATAATTGGCCATCCACAAGCACAGGTGGGTTACTCCTGTCCCTCGTCCGGCTCCTACGATTCCAATGATCCTACACTGGTTTACTGCTTTCTTACTGCGGTTAAAAAGGCCGCCCATCTTATTCTTATTCCTTCTGTCCAGCCTCTTCTCCCACCTTTCCTCCAACCGCTGCCGGCAGCGGCTGCCCAAATGGTTCCAAAAAATACTTCCGCCTCTTCCGACAGACAAAAGGGATCTGTAAACTCCGGCATTCCGAATATCTCTGCCTCCGGCTGCCCCTGAGCCCTCCTTCTTATTCTGTCTGCAAGTCCAAGCATATTAAAGCGTCTGCCTGACATATGGCGAAACAAAAGAAAAAGTTTGGTTCCCTCTCCTTTCTGTCCTGCCTCCAGAACCTCCACCATCTGTCCCACCCTCCTCTGCTCCCACAAACTGCCAGCTGATGCTGCCATCAAAACTGCTCTGCCCCTGCTGACTTCCCCTTTAGCCAGATTCCAGTCTGTTCCACAGTCCTTTAATACCACATGAAACTCCTCCGGCCTCCTGAGATGGACTGCCGGACCATACCAGGGCTTCATAAAGCACCCGTACATATGGTAAATTCCGCTTCCATCCGATCGCAGGTTACTAAGCTGTGCCAGTGTTTGCACTGCCTGAGAAGGGTTATGCTCTTCATATAGAACCTTATAGCCCTGTGCTGTCAGATAGCGGCACAGGCCAAAAGCCAGATGGGTGGTTCCGGCTCCAGGTCTGCTGCCTGTCAAAACCACCGTAAGAGATGATACTGCCTCAGATTCCTTCTTAACTGGTAACTCACCGAAACAGAGCTGTTCAAGGGCACAGCAGGCTTCCTCAGCCGTTCTGTAACGCCTCTCTCTGTCCGGATCCATACATCTCCTGATAACCCGTGTAAATCCTTGCATCCGATCTGACGGATTCCCGTCTCTCTCCTTCAGGGTTCCTTCTGTCATAAATCGGAGGACTGCACCAATGGCATAAATATCAGTCCTTTGGTCTAACATCTGGTCAGAAGTATATTGTTCAGGAGCTGCACACCCTACGGTTCCGTACCGTCTTGGGCTTTCATTCGCCTCCGGGCTTTCTGCTGCATGATCAAAATCGATCAGCCTTACAATTCCGTCACAGATTATCAGGTTGTTGGGTTGTAAATCCAAATATAGAATTGGGTATGCTCCTGCTGAATGCAGGTATCCTACCAGTCCACAGATCTGCATTCCATAGCGGACTGCATCTGCTTCCTGAAGAGTACCCTGACATGTAATCAGGGTATAAAGAGAATCCCCTTTCAGGTATTCTTCGATTAAATAGAAATACTGTTCATCTTCTTCTATGTCATAAATCATAGGAATTCCAGGATGCCTCAGATCCTTCAAAATGAGGGCTTCCCTGCGAAAGGTCTCATAGTCCCCACTCTCTCTGGACACGCACTTGATCGCTCTGTACTCCTTCAGCCCCAAGTGCTCTGCCAGCCATACGGTTCCTGTCCGGCCGGTTCCTAAGATATGCAACAGGCGGTATTTTGCAAATAAAACGGTGTTCCTGACTCACACCTCCTTTGTCACAATACCATCTCTTGTGAAAGAGTTTACTCTACTTGCAGCTTCTTGTCTATAGTCGACTTATCATCCATAGTGCCGGGAAAGGAGCTCTTCCAGGATATGTCTCCTCTGTTTTTTAAGAAGAGCGGGTCTTCCTCTGCGGAAAAATGAAACTTTCCATAAATTTTTTAAAAAATTTCATCATTGTAATTGATATTTTACCAGGTTATGTAGTATATTTAGATTGTAGAAGTCTATCTTCTAGCCCAATGTCAGATAGATGCCCTTAAAGTTGACACAGAACAGGAAGTGATCCGATGAAAATAGAACGCGTGAACGAAAACCAAATACGATGTACCTTAACAAGCTTTGATTTAAGTGTGCGGAATATTAATCTGGCAGAGCTTGCCTATGGCACAGAGAAAGCCAGGCAGCTATTCCGTGAGATGATTCAAAAAGCTTCCAGAGAAGTCGGTTTTGAAGCCGAGGACATTCCACTTATGGTAGAAGCTATCCCCTTATCCAGGGAGAGCATTATGCTGGTAATCACAAAAATCGAGGATCCTGAGGAACTAGATACCCGTTTTTCCAAATTTTCTCCTTTTACAGAAGAAAATCAAGGCTCTTTCATGTCCCAAATCACCAATGAATTTCTGGAGGGGGCTCAGGATTCTCTCAACTATCTGGAACCGGATACAGTGGAGCATATACAGCAAAAGGAGAATGTCTCTGCTTCCCGGACCAAAGCTGACAGCTCCCATCCTCCCGTGAGCAGCAGCCGACTCTTCCGCTTTGAAAGTCTGGATCGAATCAGCGAAGCAGCCAAAGCTGTTAAGGGTATTTATGAGGGTGTGAATACCTTGTACAAAAAGCCGGGCACACGCCAATATTATCTGATTGTTAAGCGGGAGAACTGTACTGATTTAGAGTTTTCCAGGGTCTGCAATATTCTGGCAGAATACAGTGTAAAGCTTCCCTACGAGAAAGTGGGAGAAGCCTACTACAAGGAACATTATGAAGTGATGGTCAAGGAGCGGGCTCTTCAGAATCTGTCCTGCATTTAATCCAATCACCAAGAACCCTTTCCCGGTATCTGAGCTTCTATCGTTTCACTGACTTTTTATGGATGAACAGAAAGAGGGCATTGACCCTGGCAGAGTATGTTGAACTACTCTTGCCGGGTCAATGCCCTCTCGCTCTATCTTTTTATTTCCCTGCCAGAATCTCATTCATCTGAGAAACTAAGGTATCACAATCAATTCCATGAACCATGCAGGCTTCCTCCAAGGATTCTCCTTGAGAGGAAGGGCAGCCCAGACAGTGCATTCCTGCACGCATCAGGATTGGAGCAACCAGATCATCCAGCTGAAGCAGCTGGCCGATGAGCATACTCTTATCAATGGTCATAAACAGGCACCTCCTCATTGTGCTTCGTCAGGTATTCCCCGAAAGGAATACCTGTTTTACTATCATAATACGGATTTCTGCTTTTGACAAGCCCCATGGAACCACAAGGATTATCGGTTATCTCCCCTCCACTAAAGCTCCCAAGGGCAGAGAGTTAGCCTGAGGCTCCTCCACCCAGGTTTTGGTTGCTTCATCATAGCGCCGGGTTAATTCCTGAGGAACAGGATTGAAGTAGTACCAAACCCCGTCAATCAGCTGGCGTTCCGTTACCATGCCGCCCCCTTCTGGGTTCAAATAATACCAGAGCCCATTCTTTGCATCTTGATACCACCCTGTCTTCATTCCAGCATTGGTATCGATATAATACCAGCGTCCGGAGGCGTTGTCCACAACCCAGCCGTCCTTCATGTAACCATCTGCCCCAAATGCCCACCAGGCTCCATTTATCTGCTTCCAGGCAATATACTCCACCGGATTCCCCTGAGCGTCCGGACGAATCTCGCCCTTTTCATAGGTGCCATCCGGATAGTAGTGGCTCCAGCCAATTTCATTCCTCTCCCACCTTCCAGGGCTGGAGGAAGACTGAGGTGAGGCGGCAGGTGCTTTTGCCCCTCCTGCGCCCTTGCCCCCGGAGGAACCGCCGGATGAGCCGCCGGAAGAACCACCCGATGGACGGCTTCCTGAAGAGCCGCCGGATGAGCCACCTGAGGATCCAGCGGAAGAACCGCCAGAGGAACCGCTGGAGGAGCCGCCGGATGAGCCACCGGAAGAACCTCCAGAGGAACCACCGGAGGAACCACCAGAAGAACCTCCTGAAGAGCCACCAGATGAACCACCAGAGGAGCCGCCGGATGAGCCGCCGGATCCACCACCCGATGGACGGTTTCCTGAGGAACCTCCGGAAGAACCACCAGAGGAGCCGCCGGAGGAACCGCCGGATCCACCACCGGATTCAAACCCTGACTCCGAGGTAAAGGTCCAGCTGTCACTCACCCCTTCATAGTTCTTATCCCCTAATTTGGTAGCCGTAACAGTGATTCTCCCTACACCTGTAATCCTTATCCTTCCATCGTTCTGAATCGAAGCGTACTGTCCCCCTTCTGTAATCGCCCAGACCACTGCACCTGTGCCGCTTCCTCCCTGGATATTGAGAGTGAAGGAACTGTCAGCCATGGAATGATTGGGCTTTTGGGTAATGGTGATTGGTGCCTGATATGCCTTGGCAATCTGAAAGTCAATCTTTGTCTGCCCCGTATACTTACCCATTCCTTTGAGAGTCAGAGTAACGGTACCTGCATTTGTATGCTGCCCATCTCCGTCTATGTTGTGATAATAAGACTCTATGGTATAATCAATCATCTCATTTAATACAACCCCGTTGTAGAGAATCATCGGCTTTTGAGGGCTCCCATTATAGGTGTAAACACCTTCAATGCCCAGATTCATCTTGGAAATATCCTGACCCTGTGGAATCTGACCCCCTGGGTTTGATTGTGCGGAAGCAATCCATTCGCTTCCCACAAGGGTCAGATTCATCTTAGGCTGACTGCTGTAAGGCTTAAAGGTAAAGCTGTCCCCCGGACTTCCTGCAGGAACGGAAATATAGGACCAGCCCTCTGTTGCAAAGCCTGATGTGCCCTTATTCATAGGTCTTAACATACTTGTCTGAAATTCCGTCACCCCGCTGATCTGCCCTGTGACTCTCAGCTTGTCCTTCTCATCCATGACCAGTTTACCGCCGCCGCTGCCTCCGGTGAAGTTCTTAACGGTGAATGGAGTCCCTGTCTGCGCCACTGCGGACAGATCAAGCTCTCCTGCATCCTGTATGGCTATATCTGCATTTTCATTCAGCTGGTCAGGCTTAACCGCGCCTTCCTCTACTGTCAGCCCTCCAATATTGATAAACTTGATATTTTCACTGGGATAATCTGTGCGGAAGGTGATCTGTGCTTTCTGATCGGTAGTGCCTTCTACCTTCTTTACAAAATCTCCGTACAGATGAATCTCCACTGAACCGTCAACTGTAAATTGCTCATCAATGCCTGTCCACATTCCATTGGGATTTCCACCTCTTCTGTCTTCCCGGGCACCGTAGGCATAGATATCTCCTATCTTCCCCCTTGCATCAGGTTCTATGGTAATGGTGGCATCTCCTTCAAAATGGCTCTCCACGGTTGGCTCATTGGCTCCCAGATCCAGAAAGTCTCCGGCATAAATGTTTCCAAGATCGTTATCTCTTCCTTTTATTGTGATCTGTCCATGGCTTCCTTCCCCAGGTACTGCATTCTGGGACGCCCCTACTTTTCCGCAGAACAGGTGAATCTCATTGGCTACTCCTACTGACGTTCTGGTTGACTTTTTTACATTCTCCAAGGTAAGCTCATATCCATTTGCAATAATGGCATTTCTCACTGCACTGGTAAATTCTATGGTAATGTCCTTGAAGGTCACATCTCCTCCCAGCACAATACCGGAACGTCTCAGCTCCAAACGTCCTCCCTCCACCGTCACGGACTTCTCAATGTTCAGAGGCACATCTCCAGAGGCACCTCCCACACCTACAGAGGCACTGTTCAAGATAATAATCTTCCCTCCATCTGCCACCCGTTCCAAAGCCTTTTCAAAGCTTACGTAAGGTTTGCTCTGAGAGCCATCCCCGGAAGTATCTGAGCCGCTGCTGGACACATAGAGAAGATCATCACTTGCTGCCACAGCCAAACTGCGGGTCTCTTTGGTGCGGACTGTTGGTGGATTACAGATCTCACATTCAAACCTGCAGGGAGCACTTTCAGAAGGAGCCCTATAACCACAATCCTCATCATGCCGGTGCCGGCAATTTAGCTGCTGCACTGCCTCAGAAGGAGTCGCATCCTCTTCCTCCATCATATCCTCCACCTCTTCATAACAACCCTCATCATGCTGATGGGTGCAGGGAGTCCCTCCTAAGGTGAAGCCACAGTCCTCATCATGTTCTGCGTGGTGTTCACACAAGCCTTTCTCAGAAGCGGCCAGGGCAGTAGACGGCACAGCCGAGACACATAGACTGGCACAAAGCAATAGTGGTAGGGTATTTCGTTTCATGTTATAGATTGCCTCCTGTTTTGATATTTTCTGTTGTGATTCTACGCAAAAAAAGCATATCTCCCCTGCGAAAAAATCGTGGACAGCACATGCCCTGAACTTTGGTAATAACACTCTATCAAGAGATTACATTCACACTTATCCTATCGGCAGAATACCTTATGAAAATAATAGCCTTTTAACATAAAAACACAAACGCATCGGTTCTTAACTTCACAGATAAGCGATCAAAACTTTACAGATAAACGATCCAAAAAACAAAAAGGGATAATTAAAAAATATTATCATTAAAAACCATTGACGTGTATACAATGTGCATAGTATAATGTGCGTTGTAAAAGCAACGGAACAATGTGGTATTTTACAGTACACTTCAGCTGCCCGGAACGAATCCTAAAACCCGGAAATTTCTTCTGGCTGGTATTACTGTGAATGATTTGGTTAACAATAATTTTAATCATGCAGCAATTAGCTCACCTATTTCACAGGAGGAACGTCTATGAAAACAGAATGGAACTCATTTAAGGAAGGCATTTGGCAGAGAGAAATCAATGTCCGTGACTTTATCCAGAAAAACTACACGCCCTATGACGGCGATGATTCATTTCTGGAAGGTCCCACAGAAAATACGCTGGCTCTCTGGGATCAGGTAATGGATTTAACTAAAAAAGAGCGGGAGGCAGGCGGTGTTCTGGATATGGATACAAAAATCATATCTACCATCACCTCCCATGGCCCGGGATACCTGAATAAAGAAAAGGAAACCATCGTAGGATTCCAGACTGACAAGCCCTTTAAGCGTTCTCTCCAGCCCTACGGAGGCATTCGCATGGCCGTAAAGGCCTGCCAGGACAACGGCTATGAGGTGGATCCGGAAATTGTGGAATTCTTTACAAGGCACAGAAAAACCCACAACGCAGGTGTATTTGACGCTTATACGGATGAGATGAAAGCCTGCCGCTCCAGCCACATTATCACAGGTCTTCCTGATGCTTACGGCCGGGGGCGTATCATCGGTGATTACCGCCGGGTGGCTCTTTACGGTGTGGATGCCCTAATTGCAGAGAAAAAAGAAGAGAAGGATTCTACCCGCTCCACCATGTACTCAGACGTGATCCGGGAGAGGGAGGAGCTCTCTGAGCAGATCCGGGCTCTTGAGGAGCTGAAAAAGCTGGGAGAGATTTACGGCTTTGACCTTTCAAGACCTGCTGCGGATGTAAAGGAAGCCATCCAGTGGACCTACCTGGGATATCTTGCTGCTGTAAAGGAGCAGAATGGAGCTGCCATGTCCCTGGGACGCACCTCCACCTTTATTGACATTTATGCGGAGCGTGACTTAAGGGAAGGCCGCTATACAGAGCAGGAAATTCAGGAGTTCATCGATCATTTCGTTATGAAGCTGCGCCTTATCAAATTTGCCAGAACCCCTGAGTATAATGATCTCTTTTCCGGGGATCCTACCTGGGTGACAGAGTCCATCGCAGGAATCGGTTTGGACGGCCGACACATGGTAACGAAGATGTCCTACCGATACCTGCACACCCTTGAAAATCTGGGAACTGCACCTGAGCCAAACCTTACGGTTTTATGGTCTACCAGACTTCCTGAGAATTTCAAACGGTTCTGCGCAAAAACCTCCATCGAGTCCTCCTCCATCCAGTATGAGAACGACGACCTGATGAGAGTCACCCACGGAGATGATTACGCCATCGCATGCTGTGTATCCAGTATGAGAGTGGGCAAGGAAATGCAGTTCTTCGGGGCAAGAGCCAACCTGGCCAAGTGTCTCCTCTATGCTATCAACGGAGGGGTGGATGAGATCACAGGCAAACAGATCGGACCCAAATACCGCCCCGTTACCAGCGAATATCTGGACTATGATGAGGTGATGGATCGCTATAAGGACATGATGAAGTGGCTGGCTAAGGTATATGTCAACGCTCTGAATATCATTCACTACAACCATGACCGCTACTGCTATGAACGAATCCAGATGGCTCTTCACGACAAGAAGGTTACCAGATGGTTTGCCACCGGTATCGCAGGGCTCTCTGTGGTGGCAGATTCCCTGTCTGCCATCCGGTACGCCAAGGTGAAGGCCATCCGCAATGACCAGGGGATTGCAGTGGATTATATGGTAGAGGGAGACTTCCCCAAATATGGAAACAATGACGATCGTGTAGACCAGATTGCCTCCGACCTGGTGCACATCTTCATGGGCTATATCAAAAGTAACCATACCTACCGGGAGGGCATTCCAACTACCTCCATCCTGACCATCACCTCCAATGTGGTATACGGCAAAAATACCGGCTCCACGCCGGACGGACGCAAAGGAGGACAGCCATTTGCACCCGGAGCAAACCCAATGCACCACAGGGACAGCCACGGCGCGGTGGCATCTCTGGCATCAGTGGCTAAGCTTCCCTTTGGAGATGCACAGGACGGTATCTCCAATACCTTCTCCATCATCCCCGGAGCCCTGGGCAAGGATGACCAGATCTTTATGGGAGATCTGGAAGTAGAGTTATCCGGATGCAAGAGCTGCGAGTCACCCACTCTCTTCCTGGGACTGGATGGAGAAGAGAATGGACAGAACTCCTAAACAACCAATCATTTTAAGAAAGCGAGGACAAATACAATGGTAAAAGCAAGTGAATCACAGATCGACAACCTGGTAACTCTTCTGGATGGCTACGCTCAAGGGGGCGGACACCACTTAAATGTAAATGTATTCAGCAAAGAAACCCTTTTAGATGCCCAGGCTCACCCTGAGAAATATCCTCAGCTTACAGTCAGAGTATCCGGCTATGCAGTTAACTTTAATAAGCTGAGCAAGGAACAGCAGGATGAGGTTATTTCCAGAACCTTCCACGGCTCTATCTAGCTTGAACGCAAAAAGGCTCCTGGCAGTTGCAGGGAGCCTTTTCAATCATTTACAGATGGATCACAACACCTTCAGACAGGAGACCAAAAAGATGACAGGACGTATTCATTCTATAGAAAGCTTTGGCACCGTTGATGGGCCGGGAATCCGCATGGTGATTTTTTTAAGTGGCTGCCCCATGCGGTGTCTCTACTGCCACAATCCCGACACATGGGATCCGAAAGGCGGCCATCTCATGACAGTAGAGGACATTCTAAATCAGTATGAACATGCCCGTCCTTTCTATCAAAAGGGAGGGATTACCGTCAGCGGCGGAGAACCTCTGATGCAGATTGGCTTTGTGACAGAGCTGTTTGAGGCCGCCAGGCAAAGGGGGATACACACCTGTCTGGATACCTCCGGCATCACCTTTAACCCGGCTTCACAGAAGAGTATGAGTCACTTTGATCGTTTAATCTCCTTTACCGATCTTGTGCTTCTGGATATTAAGCATATTGACCCTGAAGAACATAAAAAGCTCTGCTCCCAGCCCCAGGATCCCATACTGGCCTTTGCCCGCTATCTGGAGGAAAATCATATTCCTGTATGGATCCGCCATGTGGTGGTTCCCGGCTACACTGACAGACCGGAGGATCTGATGAATCTGGGGTGGTTTCTTGGAACCTTGTCCAATATCAAGGCTCTGGATGTATTGCCCTACCACGATATGGGAAAGAAAAAATACGAGGAAATGGGGCTGGACTACCCTCTGAAAGAGGTTCATCCTCTTTCTAAGGAAAAAGCTCAGGAAGCCCGGCAGATCATTCTTAAGGGAATGAGAGAATCCAGAAGTAATTGATCCTAAATTAATACAATTTTCGATCTGGAAGGATCCATTTTCCTCTTGAATATTTACCGGTTATCGTTTAGAATAAAGGGACAGTGTATATTAACAATAAGGAGGTAATCTATCATGGCATATGTAATTAACGATTCTTGCGTAAGCTGCGGAAGCTGTGCCGGCGAATGTCCGGTGAACGCTATCTCTGAAGGAGATGGAAAGTATGTGATCGATGCTGATACCTGCATCGACTGCGGTACTTGTGCAGCTACCTGCCCGGTAGGAGCTATCGAAGGCTAATAAGGTACATAAAGAGCTTCTTCCTTTTTGGAAGGAGCTCTTTTTTTGTGGCTGGCGAATATACTATTTCATGAACACTTCTCCTAACAGGATCCTTTCATTGGAGGTACAGCTTATGAAGAAACCTATCATCTGTATTACACCATCCCACAACACAGAAAATGACGATCTGAACCTGCGCCCCACCTATGTCCGTGGAATCCGTGAAGCAGGCGGGCTGCCCATTGTTATGACCCTGGAAGCCGACCCAGAGGACTTAAATCAGCTGGTCAGTCTCTGTGACGGCTTCCTTTTCTCAGGAGGCCCTGACCCTCACCCCTTTTTATTTGGAGAGGAGACACAGGCTCACTGTGGCAACGTGTCCTCTGCCAGAGACAGGCTGGAGACGGCCCTCCTGAAAAAGGTGATGGAAAGAAGAAAGCCAATTCTTGGGATCTGCCGGGGCATCCAGCTTTTAAATGTAGCGCTGGGGGGTGATCTCTATCAGGATATTGCCAGTCAGACGAACCCCGGCTTCCCCATTGCCCATCAGCAGCCCTTCCACTACTCTCTCCCTTCCCATCACGTAACAGTGCTAAAGGGCACGCTGCTGTCCTCCATCCTAAAGGGGCAGACGGAGCTGGAGGTCAACAGCATGCATCATCAGGCCTGCCGTCACGTGGCTCCCGGGCTTGTGGTCAGCGGCTATGCCCGGGACGGATTAATCGAGGCCCTGGAGCTGCCTGATTACCCCTATCTTCTGGGTGTACAATGGCATCCGGAGTATCTGTGGCAGCAAGATAAGGGAGCTGCCAGCCTGTTTCAAAGCTTTATCTCCGCCTCCAGAGGATAAACCTACCTATACGCTTTTTTAAGAGCTTTCATAAGAATCCCGGGCTGCCTGTGGTAGGGGGTAACAGGACATATTTTCTTCTTTATATTCATCAGACCATATACGGCAATCCGGGCAGCTCTCACAGAATACTCCTCTGTAAATACCATATCCTCTGGAATCTCCACAAACTGGCTTACCATAGCAAAGTTGGTGGAGTCTGCGGGAATCACCTGAGGTCTGTCACTGTATTTGCGGGGCTGGAACTGAGCATCCACATATGGCATATAGCAGGGAATTACATTTACCACAGTTTTCATCAGCTCTGCTATCTGCTCCTCAGAGATATGGAGATGGTGCAGGTATTCATTTAACAGCTCCTGCCCTGTGCAGTCCTTCATGGGCTTCTTTACATAATCTCCCACTGCGTCGGTATATAAACCATAGCCCCAGAATATGGTCACATCTTCCGGCTGGTTCCCAAAATGGGGCTGGGCTGCCACCACACTGCTTAAAAGCCAGCTGGAATCCTTAAATGTCATAAGAGCTCCGCTGCCAGGTACATTTCCTGTAAAGGCTTCAATGGTTTTTAAAATGCCATCCCCTTTACAGGTGACAGTAAAGCTGAGCCAGCTGCTCTCCTCAGGCTTGGAAAAAAACGGATCAGGATTCCCAAGCCCCGGCTTCTTAGCTGCCACCTTGGCCCACAGTTCACCGCTGATTGGCTTCTGAGCCGGAACAGGAGCTGGTGTATACAGATCCCCCAGAGTTGCGCTGTCTGTCATACAGGCATTGGTCATGATACAGAGATCCGTGGGCTTTAATTCTACTGTCTCATATAGACAGGTATCATCTCCAGGATCAGCGCTGTTTTCCACCTTCCGCTTCAGATATAAACTCCTGGCTGTGATTTCACGTCCAGGTTCAAAATCAATGTCTGTCACCTGGCAGTTTTCCATGAAAATCACCCCTGCCTTTCTCAGGTAGGCTTCCAGGGGGCGAATCACACTGTCGTACTGGTTCAGAGGGGTTCTTGTCACTCCCGCCAGCGTCTCAATCCGGCTGAACTCAAATATCATCCGGTTCATATAGCGGCGGAATTCAAAAAGGCTGCTCCACTTCTGGAACGCAAAGGTGGTCTGCCACATGTACCAGAAATTGGTCTCAAACATGTGAGGCGTCTCCTTGAACCAATCCTGAATGGTCAGATGATCCAGCTTCTTCTCATCTGTCGTCATCAGCTTTAACAAAGCCATGCGATCCGCCTGGTTAAAGCCCATGGATTTCACTGGGAGAATCCTTCCCTCCCCATCCACCAGCCTGGCTTTGGCACAGGTGGGATGAGCATGGTCAAATTCCAGAATTTCCTCTGTGACACTGAGTCCCGGCCTTGCAATGGAGGGAATGGAGCGAAAAAGCTCCCAGAAGTTCTCATAGGTCTCCTCGTTGAGCATCCGTCCCCCGCGGCATACAAACCCCTTCTCAGGGGTTCCAATTCCATCATTGCTGCCCCCCAGGATATTCATTCCCTCATAAATGATAATCTGATTCCCTGGAAATTTGCAGTCTCTGATCAGGTAGGCTGCCGCAGCCATGGTGGCTAACCCCCCTCCTACCAGATAGGCTTTCCTGCCGCTGTAATCACGCTTCTTCACCACCCCTTCATCAATGGCAGATATCTGCTGCTTCTCCTGCTGCCTTTTGTTGTCCCGCAGCTTCTTCACAGCCACCCCCGCCGCTGCTGCCGCTGCTGTGACTGCCAGAGCTTTTCCCAATTTCCTCTTCATTTCAATACCTTCCTTTCTATTCCTGTCTCAATTTTCTAACCTGAGAAAATCATCCCTGTTCCTGCCCACAAAGAAAGTATTGCCTGAACTCCCCATTTTCAGGCATTTCTTGTCAAATAATTGGCCAGCTGTCCAAACTGCTCTAAGCTGAGCGCTTCCCCTCTCACAGAAGGAGGCACCCCCAGGCTCTCAATGGCAGACATAATCTGTTCTCTGGAAAATGACACTTCCAGCGAATTATTCAAGCCATTTTGAAGGGTCTTTCTCCTCTGGTTAAAGGAAGCCCGGATCAGCTTGAACATAAGCTGAGGCTGATCTACCTGAACAGGAGGCTTCTGATACCGGGTAAGGCGGATCACAGCTGAGCCTACATTGGGACGGGGAATGAAACAGTTGGGCGGCACGTTAGCTACAATATAGGCCTCTGCATAATACTGAACTGCCAGAGACAAGGCGCCGTAATCTTTGGTTCCCGGCCCTGCCTGCATCCGCTGGGCAACCTCCTTCTGCACCATCACTGTGATATTGTCAATGGGGGCACCGCTCTCAAAAAGCCCCATAATAATGGGCGTGGTGATATAATAGGGAAGATTTGCCACCACTTTGATGGGCCTTCCATTATTATACTCCTGAATCAGCTGATTCATGTCCACTTTTAAAATATCATTATGAAGAATCCTTACATTCGGATAGTCCTTCAAGGTTTCCCCAAGAATCGGAAGAAGATTGGCATCAATTTCCACTGCCACCACATTCCCTCCATACTCTGCCAGATACTGAGTCATGGTTCCAATACCCGGACCGATCTCCACCACACAGTCCTCTTTTGTAATCTCTGCAGCTCCTATCACTTTCTCTAATACATGGGTATCAATCAGAAAATTCTGACCGAACTTTTTCTGAAATGCAAATTCATATTTCTGTATGATTTCGATGGTATGCTTGGGATTTCCCAGTGAGTTTTGCATATTCATTCTTCCTTATATTTTTATTTTGAACTTATGGTATCCCATTCAGATGGAAAAGTCAATTCAAATTCATCTCCCTGGGTTAAAACAGTAAAAGGCTGTCCTCCGTACATCTCAGGACAGCCTTTTACTGTAAATTCACCACCATCAATCCTTGTCTTTTTACGAAAGACCATAAAGCCTGCACCCATTTTCCCAGGTCACTTCCATTACAGTCTCCCGATCCACCCCTTTGATCTCACTGACGGCATCCACCACGTAAGACAGATTCAAAGACGAATTCCTCTTACCCCGATTGGGTTCTGGTGAAAGGTAAGGGCAATCCGTCTCCAGCACAATAAACTCCAGGGGAGTGTATTCCACCACTTCCCTCAGCTTTCTGGCATTTTTAAAGGTTACCACTCCTCCTATTCCCAGGAAAAAACCCATGTTCAAATACTCTCTGGCCATCTCCACACCGTAGGAAAAACAGTGGATGACCCCGCCTATCTCCCCAGCCCTCTCACCTTTCATCAGATCCAGAGTGTCCTTAGCTGCATCCCTGCTGTGAATAATCACAGGAAGCCCTGCTTCTCTGGCCAGATCCATCTGACATGCAAACCACTTCTTCTGAAGCTTCTGATCCGGCTCCTCCCAGTGGTAATCCAGACCTATCTCTCCCACAGCCTTCACCTTCTCATGGCTGCACTGCGCCCTCAGCCACTCCATTCCCTCCTGGGAAAGCTCCGGCGTCTCAGTGGGATGAACACCTACCGCTCCATACATCCACTCATAGCGCTCTGCCAGCTTTAAGGTAGTTCTACTGCTTTCCAAGCCGGCCGCCACATTCATCACAGCGCCAACGCCTGCTTCCGCGAGCCCTCCAAGAAGCGCTTCCCTGTCCTCATGAAAGGCAGGATCATCATAATGGGCATGGGTATCAAATATCATCAATCTGCACACTCTCTTTCTCAAAGGTTCAAACCTACGAACCAGCCACCAGCCCCAGCTTCACCACCCCATAAAGGACTACCAGATGCACCGGGTAAAACACGTAAAACAGATACTTCAGCTGCAAGGCTCCACGCCTTCCGTTATACATCACAATGGGAACGAAAGACAGGGCTGAGATACAATAGTAGCTGATGCTCTCCACGGCACAGATTACAACCCCTCCTGTGAGCTGGGCAATATCGTGATGCCGGAACCAATACATGGTTACAATCAGAAGTACTCCCACCACATTGTAATCCGACTGAATGAGCCAGGAGAGGGCGCAGCCCCCAAACAGGGCTGCCACTCTGATGGTTGTATTTCTGGTATGCTCCATCACCATCATTACCATCATTCCCAGAAACAGGGTAAATAGCATATTCTGATACTGGAAATAAAAGGGGGTGTGATACACAGCCAGATCAAAGGGTATTTCGGAAATCAAAGCGAACACCAGCATCCGCATGGTATACTCCCACCGATTCCTGGTCCGCATAAATTCCTCCGCCACCAAAAATGCCAGGATAGGAAATGCCAGACGGCCGCAATAGCGGAACACCTGCCCTGCCACCATCCACATATGTCCCGACGGTGTGGCAATGACGGCCTGGTACATCGCTTTATTTGTGCCGTGGAGAATTCCTCCCTGAATCACCACAGCCCCTATGTTGTCCATAAGAATGGCCGCCATACCGATGAGCTTTAGCTGATTTCCTGTAAGCCCATGGGAAATTGTGTGGCTTCCATATGACTTGTGACTGCTTTTTCTTCTGTTCATACTCCATTCCTCTTAAAAAGGGTGCTTATATGCCCCTGGTGCTTTCATATTTTTCCATCATACCCTAAAATGGTAAAAAATGCAAGTTTCTCCCACTTTCTCCCCTTTTTTAACAAAAATCCAGCTGCAAATACCCATTTTTTACCGACAGCTGCCCATTTTACAGCTGTTTTTGAAAAGGAGAAAAGCAAAACATCAGAAGAAGCTCCTGATCCCGGAGCTCTTCTGATGTTTTGAGAGTAATAAAAATATGACTCACTGCCCTCAGGCAGCCTTCCGTCCTTCGCCTAATCCCTACGTCTCACATCCCTTACGATTTTAAAGATCTGAATGATAATGGTAGGAATCACAGACAGCAGACAAACCCTTCCCAGCTGCCCGCCTGTAAGCGGTGTAACAGAGAACAGTCTTTGGAGGAAGGGAACCATCATAACCAATCCCAGCAGCACTACCCCTGCAAAAAATGCACCTACACTATACCAGTTGCTGCTAAATCCCAGCTTACATATAGGCTGCTTGCCTCTGCAGTTAAATCCGTGGAACAGGCGGGCCAGAGTCAGGGTAGAAAATGCCATGGTGCTTGCCACAGCCGCACCTCCACTGTCAAGACCCATGTGAAATGCAGCCATGGTACAAATTGCAATGAAACCGCCCTGAGTCAGCACACTGAACAGAAAGTCTCTCGTTAAAATTCCAGTGCCGGGATCTCTTGGAGGCTCTGACAGCAACTCCTTCTCTGCCGGCTCCATGCCGATTGCAATGGCCGGCAGAGAGTCCGTCAAAAGATTGATAAACAGCAGATGAACCGGTGCAAAAGGTACCGGCAATGCCGCCAGAGAGGTGTAGAGCACAGACAGGATACCTGCAATATTACCTGAAAGCAGGAACTTGATGGCATTTCTGATATTCCTGTACACATTTCTCCCATTTGCCACCGCCTTAATAATGGTAGCAAAATTATCATCTGTCAGTATCATGGCTGCCGCATCCTTGGAAACCTCTGTTCCGGTGATCCCCATGGCCACCCCTATGTCTGCCTTTTTTAGAGCCGGAGCATCATTGACCCCGTCCCCTGTCATAGCGGTAATGGAACCTCTTCTCTGCCATGCGTCCACAATCCGGATCTTATTCTCAGGGGACACTCTGGCATAGACGGAAATTTCTCCAAGGATCTGATCAAGCTCCTCCCGGGACATGGCATCTAACTCCTGTCCCGTCACAGCCAGATCCCCCTCCTCAAAAATGCCGATCTGCTTCGCTATGGCTGTGGCAGTAATCTTGTGATCTCCTGTAATCATAATGGGCTTAATTCCCGCCCCCTTAGCTTCCAAAACAGCCTGCCCGGACTCCTCCCTTGGGGGATCCATCATGGAAATCAGACCCAGGAAGGTAAATCCATTCTCATTGTCCAAAGAGAGGGTGTAATCCTTTGGCACCTCCTTGTAGCCAAAGGCCAGCACACGAAGTCCCTCCTGGGAAAATTCCAGATTTTTCTGGAGAATCTTATCCTTGTCCTCTTTGGTGATGTCACGCACCCCATCTTCCAGACGAATCTTCACAGTGCGATCTAAAAGTACGTCCAAGGCTCCCTTGGTCAATACAGTTGGCACATTGTGCAGCTCATACTTGGTACTCATCAGCTTCCGATCCGAATCAAAGGGTATCTCCTCCAAACGAGGCATTAACTCCCTTAAAAGGGTTTCGTCTACAGAGATGTTACGCCCCATTTCCACCAGAGCAAATTCTGTGGGATCCCCTATCCCCTTTCCATCTACAATGGAGGAATCATTGGTAAGAAGGGCATCGTAGAGAAGATAGCGGTGACATTGCAGGGAAAGATCCAGCTGATCCATGGTGAGAACCTGCTCATTCATATAGATACTCTGAACAGTCATCTTATTCTGAGTCAGGGTTCCGGTTTTATCTGAACAGATCACCGACACACACCCCAGACTTTCCACTGCCTTCAGCTCTTTGATAATGGCATGCTCCTTTGCCATTTTCTGGGTTCCCATGGCCTGAACAATGGTCACAATGGAGCTTAATGCCTCAGGAATGGCAGCCACGGCCAGAGCTACGGCAAACATGAGAGAATCTAACACAGGCATCTTTCTGTAAAGGCTCAGAAGAAATACGATGGCGCAAATCACCATAATTCCCATGGCAAGCCTGCTTCCAAATTGATCCAGACTCACCTGGAGGGGTGTTTTCTTCTCCTTGGTGGCGTTCATGAGAGCTGCTATTTTACCAATCTCTGTATCCATTCCCGTTGCCGTAACCAGCACAACGGCTCTTCCGTAGGTGACCAGAGAGCTGGAATAAACCATGTTTCCTCTGTCTGCCAGGGCACAGTCCCCTGTTATAAGACCGTCCCCCTTATCTACATTGGTGGATTCTCCCGTAAGAGAGCTTTCATTTACCTGAAGGGAAAAATTCTCAAGAATTCTTCCGTCTGCCACCACCAGATCCCCTGCCTCCAGATATACAATGTCCCCTGGCACCACCTTGGCTGAGGGAAGCTCTATCTTCTGCCCATCTCTAAGAACCTTTGCGCTGGGGGAGGACAGAGATTTTAAGCTGTCCAGAGATTTCTCCGCCTTTACATGCTGAACAGTGCCCAGGACAGCATTCATCACAATCACTGCCACAATTACAATGGTGCTTTCCACATTTCCGGAAATCATGGAGATCAGGGCTGCAATCAGCAAAATAACTACCAGCAAATCACAAAACTGTTCTGCAAACACCTGAAGCCTGCTTTTCCGTTTTCCTTCCTGAAGAACATTTTCTCCCTTTTCCTGCAAGCGCTTCTCTGCCTCACAGGCAGTCAGCCCCTTCTCTGTGACATGAAACTGCTCCAGGATTTCCTCTTTTGTCTGTTGATACCATTCTTTCATCCTACTTCCTCCTTACTATGACCACTTAGGATCTCCCTTCCCGATCCCTTAAGTGCAATGCATGTCAACTCCACGCAGCAACGTATTTTACAGGCATCCCACCCCTCAGCACCAAAAAAGACCTTTACAGGCAGAATCCCAGAATATGTACTACATCTGGAAACCACACGTAAAAGTCTTGTAACCGTCTCGGCATATATTGCCAGGTTCTATTTAGAACCGGGGTTGTTGACAATATATTTAAACTACTCCCTTTTGGGCTGTTTCTCAACACTTTATGAAGTTGAGATGAGTTTATCCTCTTTTGCTTCTCTTGTCAAGGGTATTTATCAAATTTTATCAAATGTTTCTCCTTGTCAGAATACACTAGGTCATGTAGAATAATACTGCCAAACGAAACATTTTACCTCATAAGATAAAGGAGTTTTTCAATGAGTATTTTAAATGTGGAACACTTAAGCCACGGCTTTGGAGACCGGGCAATTTTTCAGGATGTTTCCTTCCGCCTCCTCAAAGGTGAGCATATCGGGCTTCTGGGAGCCAATGGAGAAGGAAAATCCACCTTTATGAATATTATCACAGGAACACTTACCCCTGATGAAGGAAAGGTAGAGTGGGCCAAGCATGTGAGGGTGGGATATCTGGATCAGCATACAGTGCTGGAGAAAGGTATGACCATCCGGGAAGTACTAAAAAGCGCCTTTGCCTTCCTCTTTGAGATGGAGGAGCAGATGAACCAGATCTGCGATCGTATGGGTCAGGCTGAGGAGAAGGAAATGGACTCCATGATGGAGGAGCTGGGCACCATTCAGGATCTGCTGATGGCCCATGATTTTTATGTGATCGATTCCAAGGTGGAGGAGGTAGGACGAGCCTTAGGGTTAAATGAAATCGGCATGGAGAAGGACGTAACCGAGCTGAGCGGAGGTCAGAGAACCAAGGTTCTGCTGGGAAAGCTTCTTCTGCAAAAACCGGATATTCTTCTTCTGGACGAACCCACCAACTATTTGGATGTCCAGCATATCGACTGGCTAAAGCGGTATCTTCTGGAATATGAGAATGCATTTATCCTGATCTCCCACGATATTCCTTTCCTCAACAGCGTCATAAACCTAATCTATCATATGGAGCATCAATGCCTGACCCGCTATGTGGGGGACTATGACAAATTCCAGGAGGTGTATGCTGCTAAAAAAGCACAGCTGGAGGCTGCCTACAAACGACAGCAGCAGGAAATTGCAGATCTGGAGGACTTTGTAGCCAGAAACAAAGCCAGGGTCTCCACCCGAAATATGGCTATGTCCAGGCAGAAGAAGCTGGACAAGATGGAGGTGATCGAGCTGGCAAAGGAAAAGCCTAAGCCGGAATTTAACTTCCTCCCTTCCCGCACTCCGGGAAAATATATTTTCGAGACAAGGAACCTCACCATCGGCTATGAGGAGCCTTTATCCCGCCCGCTCAATCTGGTGATGGAGAGGGGACAAAAAATCGCTTTGTCAGGCGCTAACGGAATCGGAAAAACAACCCTTTTGAAAAGTATCCTTGGGCTGACTCCGGCTCTGAAGGGAAGTGTAGAACTGGGAGACTATCTGTCCATCGGTTATTTTGAACAGGAAATAGCGCCTGGCAACACCAATACCTGTCTGGAGGAAATATGGAAGGAGTTCCCATCCTATACCCAATATCAGGTTCGCTCTGCCCTGGCAAAATGCGGTCTTACCACCAATCATATCGAGAGCCAGATCCGGGTTTTAAGTGGAGGAGAACAGGCCAAGGTCAGATTATGTAAACTGATCAACCGGGAATCCAACGTCCTTCTTCTGGATGAGCCTACCAACCACCTTGATACAGACGCTAAACATGAGCTCCGCCGGGCTTTGAAGGCCTACAAGGGCAGCATTCTGCTCATCTGCCATGAGCCGGAGTTCTATGAGGGAATTGTAACGGATGTGTGGGATTGTAAGGAGTGGGCTTTACGGCTTTCTTAGGGGGACTGATCAGACCTAAAAAAGGGGCAGAAGCCAGATTGGCCGCTGCCTCCGCCTTATAAACTAATGCAGTTCATCCAGCACTGAATGGCCGATGGTTCCCTCTGGCATTTCAACCTGAAAATTATCTGCTACGGTCGCTCCGATGATCCCGAATGTGCTCCCTTCTCCCAGATCTCCTCCCGATTTCATGGAGGGGGAATAGGCCAGGAACGGCACCTTTTCCCTGGTGTGATCTGTACCTGCATACGTTGGATCCGTTCCATGATCTGCTGTTAGTATAAGGAGATCCTCTTCTTTTAACAGGGGTAACAGCTGTCCCAGCTTCCGGTCAAAGGCTTCCAGCTCCCTTCCATAGCCCAAAACGTCCCTTCTATGTCCCCAGAGAGCATCGAAATCCACCAAATTCACAAAGCAAAGACCTGTAAAATCCTGCTTGGCGTATTCCAGGGTCTGCTCCATCCCATGGACAGAGGAGTCAGAATGATTGGACTGAGTCAGTCCTTCTCCATCAAAGATATCGTATATCTTTCCGATGGAAATCACGTCGTACCCGGCTTCTTTCAAAGCGTCTAAGGCTGTCTTTCCAATGGGCTTTAATGCGTAATCATGGCGATTGGAAGTGCGCTTGAATTCGCCTTTTCGTTTGCCTGTATAGGGTCTGGCGATCACCCTTCCCACCTTCCATCGATCCTGAAGGGTCAGCTCTCTGGCTATCTCACAGTAATGGTACAAATTCTCCAGCCCCATGGTTTCCTCATTGCCGCAGATTTGAAGCACTGAATCAGCAGAGGTGTAGACAATCAGATGCCCCTCGTTCACCTCCTCTTCTGCCAGTTCCTCCAAAATTTCCGTTCCACTGGCACTCTTGTTTCCAATGATCTTCCGCCCGGTTCTCTTCTCCAGCTCCTCAATTAGATCCCTTGGAAATCCCGTCTCTGTAAAGGTCTGAAAGGGTGTGGTCACATGAAGTCCCATCATCTCCCAATGTCCCGTCATGGTGTCCTTTCCTGCGCTTGCCTCTGACAGCTTCATGTAGCGGCCTAAGGGAGAGCCGGAAGCTGTGATCCCTTCCATGGAATGAAGATTTGCCATACCCAGTTTCACCAGATTGGGGATCTTAAGACCCTGTACCTTCTGAGCTATATGCCCCAGGGTATCTGCTCCCGCATCACCAAAGGCAGCTGAGTCTTTCGCTTCACCAACCCCCAGAGAATCCAGGACAATTACAAAAATACGTTTATACAATTTCATATTGTTCCTAACTCCTTTCACTTTTTTCCAGCAACGGCGCAATACAACCCTTCTGTTTCTGTTATAGTATCACTTATCTCCTATAATTTCTACCCATAATTGTACACAAGGATCCTGTGCAGCGGGCTTAACCCAATCCCTGATCTGAAAACCAGTCAAAGGCTCCGCCGGAAGGCATACATTCAAAGGCACACTGTCTTTCTGACACAGGGTGGGGGAATTCCAGACGGTAAGCCCACAGAGCCAGTGACGTATTGCCTGTGGATATCTCACCTCCATAACATCCGTCTCCATAAAGAGGGGTTCCATGTCCTGCAAATTGTACCCTTATCTGGTGGTGACGTCCTGTTAGAAGCTCAATATCTACTAAAGAATATATTTTATCCCTATCCTCCTCTCTGTGGATAACCTTCTGTACATTGTAGTTTAACACCCCTTTTTTGCTGTTTTCCACGGACTTATCCACAATATGGGATCGGTTATTTTTCCTGTCCTGCCGTAGATAATCCACATAGCTACCCTGATTATCCACAAGTTTTCCACAAACTACTGCTCTGTAAAATTTCTTCATTTTTCCCTGCTGTAATGCGGCGCTAAGAGCCGCTGTTGCCTTCTGGGTTTTTCCATAGACCATAACCCCCTGAACCGGCTTGTCCAGCCTGTGGATAACTCCTACATAGGGCGGCTCCCAGGAAGTCCTGGATGTGGGTAACTTGTGGATATCTGTCTTACCTGCAAGGTAACTGCGGATTTCACTGACCATATCCGGAGCGAAACGGCGGGAGGATTGAGCATCCATCCCCCTAGGTTTTTTTACAACTATAATCCCTTCATCTTCATATATAATAGAAAGCATCCCATCTCTCCTGTCTGCCAATCGGCTGGGTAAATTCTGTAAAAAGTACTCTCTCGCAAGAGTATTATACTATCAACAGAGCCGTTGCACAAGGATCAGGTAAGCTTGCTTAAAAACGTTGACTGCTAAAAGGTTCCACTCTATACTAACCTTATCAATGAGGTTTCATGTTGAATATTAAATTATTTTGTAACGAAACCCCGGTTTCCCGGATATATAGACAATACAACTTAAGATTGGAGGTGTACACTGTGAATGACATTGAGAGAGCCTACCTTCAGCATGCACAGGACGTATACAGATATTTGCTGAGTCTGTCACACAACGAAGATTTAGCAGAGGAGCTAACCCAGGAAACATTTTTCTGTGCTATGCGCACCATTGACAATTATGATGGCAGTTGTAAATTGTCGGTATGGCTCTGTCAAATTGCCAAGCATCTTTGGTATCAATGGCTGGACAAGAGTTCCCGGAGGAAGCAGGTGGAGCTTACAAACCAGATACCAGGCCCTGAATCACCGGAAACGTCCACCCTTTTCCATATGGAGAAAACAGCATTATACAAAGCGATTCACATGCTCCCGGAACCAATGAGGGAGCTGGTTCATATGCGTCTGACCGGGGAGTTTTCATTTTCTGAGATTGGGGAGATTTTAGGGAAGAGTGAAAACTGGGCTCGTACTACGTTCTATCGCGCAAAACAAAAAATCATGAAGGAAATGGAGTAAATAAAATGAAATGCTATCTTATAAAAGATCTGCTACCCAATTACATTGATGGTCTCACCAACGAAGAGACAAGTACAGACATAAAAAATCATCTTGCGGACTGCCCAGAGTGCTCCACTGTTTACGAATCAATGCTGGCAGCTGTTCCCCAAAAGATACTGCCGGAAGATAAGGACATTGATTTCCTTAAAAAGCTGAAGAAAAGATTGATGCGGAAGAATATAATGATCTCTGTTTTTACCTGCATTGTACTGTTAATCGGCTTTTTGAGTTTTGCCAGGTTTTACGAAATCCCGCTTCCTTTCGATGGCTTCCGCATGTCTGTAGAGCTGGTTCCCTCTGCCATTATCACGGATGAATCTGGCAGAATCTCATGGGAGAAGCTTGAGTCTGCCATTTACCGTGGTGTTGTACCGGAAAATTATCACAATACAATGGATGTATTGAATCTTTCTTATAAGGGCATTAACGATATCTCCGAAAGGTCAGTGGGAAGAACAATCAACAGGAATGGAGAGAATGTAAGGGTTATATATTATTGCTATATAAAAACTCTCTGGAACACTTTATTTGTTTATCCTGACTTTGTAGGATACAGTGAAGGTGGAAGCAGCACCGGATCAACCATCTATGGCGACAGCTATGAAAGCGCAGATTACCAACCTCAGAGGATCGAAGTATATTACCTACCAATTCGAAATTTAGAGAAAATAGATCAACTCACCGATGATGAGTATGATAAGCTGAAAGAAAGGTGCGAACTGATCTGGAGCGGAGTTGTTTGATTGAGCAAAATGACATTTTATTTTTATTGAAATGATTTTCTATTGATATATATGTGAAATCAATGTATCATAATATTTGTAAATACATTCGAATTAAACAAAGGAGGGAGCGATTATGCTAAAAGAGGCATTGACAGCGATACTATCAGTATCTATGTTATTGAGTTCTGCTACGACAGTATTTGCGGCTGATTTGAGGAGCCCCGATCAAAAAGCCGGCGAAGTGATGACTGTGGATGATGTAATAGAACAGTTGAACGCCATTGATTTTGGTATGAACATTACGTTTACAGCGTTGCCACAGTCACGGGCAAGTACTGGTCAGGAATGTTTGGAATTTGATTCCGTTCAAGATGCTGAAATGTATTTGAAAGATATAACAAAGCCAGGGGGAGTTGCAAATTCGGCCGGAGCTTCTTTTGATGAAACGCTGACATCTCCTACTATTACGATGGAGGTAGAATAATGTCGGGAATTATTTTAGTAATTTTGGGAATCGTTTTATTTGTATTCCCGTTGATTACTCCGTTACCTACAATGTTAATGATTCCTAGTGCGGTTTGGAGAATTATCATTGCTTTGTTTGGTATTCTTTTAGTTATTTTAGGGATTCGTAAGAGAAGGAACAGGAGAAAGTAAAGAACCTTTTTCTTTATTTAGAGCCTTCCAAGATTGCTGCAGATCTTGGAAGGCTCTTATATTATTTTGGGTTTGTCTGATTGGGCAAGGGAATTCTTCTAGTGCTGTTCATAAACCGGACAGAAAGCTTGGGATCCTTCTGTTTCATCATGCCACAAATCCATACATCATTACATAATGGCAAAGGCTGCCCCCCATTACAAAGAGATGAAAGATCTCGTGGGAGCCGAAGTATTGATGTTTGGAGTCAAAAATGGGAAGCTTCAGCGCATAAATGATTCCGCCCAGTGTATAGATAATACCGCCTGCCAGAAGCCATAGGAAGCCGGCTCTTGGGAGGGAGGCCAATATCTTTGTAAAGGCCAGGATACAGGCCCAGCCCATAGCGATGTAAACCAGGGATGAGAACCATTTGGGGCAGGTGATCCACAATGCGTTGATAAGGATTCCAAGAATGGCTATCCCCCACACCAGAGCCAGAAGAAACCATCCTGTCCGATCCCCCAGCACAATCATACACACAGGGGTATAGGTGCCTGCAATGAGTATAAATATCATCATATGATCCAGCTTTCTCAGCATCTTGTTCACCTTTGGGGAAATGTCCAGGGTGTGATAGATGGTGCTGGCTGCATATAAGCCAATCATACTCAGTATGAATACTGCCAGAGCTCCTAAATGTTGAGCTCCTAAATCCCTACCTGCTTTCATGAGCAGGGGAGTAGCTGCTAGTATAGCCAGGATCATAGCAACAAAATGTGTAAGTGCGCTTCCGGGATCCTTTACTTTTTTCAGATTACGTTTCATGACTGCCGTCATAATCAGATGCCTCCTCTCAGAACATACATTTATTCGGAAAACCTTTTCATGTAGTTTTTATTACTATGTATATTTGTATTATATACTATACACCTGAGAAGGAGAATGTGCAAGCATTTTTAAAAATATATTTGTGCTGTTTGAGGGATAAAGAAAATCAGTGCCTGGATTTGTGTCCTAAGCACCGATTTCCCCGTGGCCTGCAATCAATCGATCAAGCTATCCGGGCCTGAACTTTTTAACAGCTCTTCCTTCTTCTTCCTGGGGAGACGCTTGATAGCGTACTCACGCTTCATAGCCTCCTCCCTGGTCTGAAATACTTCATAATAAGACAGAGTAACCGGTCTTCTAGCCTTTGTATACTTGGCTCCCTGCCCTGCATTGTGAGCCTTCAAACGCTTGTCCAGATCATTGGTCCATCCACAGTAGAAGGTTCCATCTGCACAGGTAAGAATATAGGTGTAATTCATGTATGTTTGCCTCTCTAAGTTCCATCTATGTAAACGGCAATAACGGTTCACCACGTCATTACCGCCCAGGTCGCCCTGTTATCTATTATAAAGCACCAGCTGGATGCGCGACACAACCAGATAGAATCCATTGCCACCTTACCGGACTCCAACAACTTCTATACTTCCATTATATCGCACATACCCTTAAGTTGTGCATAAAACCGAATTTATATTCCTGAAATTCACCTGTTTCCCACTTCTTAATGCCACTCCTGCCGTTCCTCCTTTTCCTTTCATCTCCATCTCCCGGAGGAAGTCCGTCTCACAGGCTCCAGACACCTGATAGCTGCTCCAATCAGGATCAACGCCAGAGCCGCCTGAATCAGAACGCTGATGAAAATCCAGTGTTCCATCACAAAGCCATCCGGATTCATTCCAAAATGGCTGCCTATCTCTGCCACTGCCCTGCTGCCCTCTGTCTGTCTGCCAATAATGGACAGGAAGGTAACTGCCGGATTCAGAAGGAGCAGGTAGAATGCGCCTCCTGAGGAGGGCTGTACTCCCATCTCTGCTCCGAAGGCTGCCGCAGCACTGCTAATCTGTGTAGAGGAAAGAGACAAGCAGAACTTATTAATAAAATAGGTACCTGCCACCACTGCAATCAAAACTCCATAGGTGATGACTGTGGACATGGTAGAGCGCTTACAGGCAGCTGAAAAGCAGATCCCCATACTCCCCGCAAGCAATGCCGCTGTCAGGTAGCACAGCAGCAACAAAAACACGTCTGCCCAGGTGATACCTCCATAGACAAATACCATGGCCACTGCCGGAAAGCTGGACACAATCAGCAGAAGAAGGGTACGCAAAGCGCTCATCAGCTTTCCCAGGATCACCTGGGCAGCTGTCATCTGAGTGGTAAGCATCAAATCCAGGGTCTGTCTCTCCCGCTCACCGCTGATGCCGGCCGATGTCACTGCCGGCATGATAAACAGCAAAAGAATAAATTCAATGGTAGTGACAAATCGGTACATATCCAGAAAGCTTCTGTATTGAATTACAGCTGTGGTCTTTACCTGGGCGATGACCGAATACATATTTAACAAGGTCACCAGAAAAAGAATACCATTAAACAGCAAAATGATAAGAGGAAGGCGGATACTTCTGGCACTTACCTTCCCCTCTCTGCTACATACGGGATTCTGCATCATAGGATATTACCGTCCTTTCTTCCTCATGATCGGTCAGCTGCATAAAGACAGATTCCAGGCTCCCCTTCTCTCTGGCATAGCTGTTCACCAAAACTCCGCCTTCCAGCAGCTTCTGAAGCAAAAGAGCCTCCTCCTGAGCATCCCCTGTAAACCGTACACACACCTCCTGATCTCTTACAGAAAGCGTCTGAACCCTGGGATGCCTCTTTAGAATTCCCAACGCTTCTTCCATATGAGAGCAGACAGAAATAACCAGAGGATTAGAGGTGTTGACTCTGGATAGGATCTCTCCAATTTTCCCCTCCAGCACCATATGACCCTGATCAATGATACCTATATCTGTGCAGAGAGCTGAAAGCTCCGACAGTACATGAGAGCTGATAATAATCGTCTTCCCTGCTTCCTGAAGCTCCTTTAAAATTTCCCTGAACTCAAATCGGGTTCTTGGATCCAGACCGGAGGTGGGCTCATCCAGAATCAAAATAGAAGGATCATGTATCAGCGCCCTGGCAAGACAAAGCCTCTGCTTCATTCCCCTGGAGAGGCTGTCTACAAAAAAATCCAGCCGATCCTCCAACCCCACCTGCTCCAAAAGCGCCGTATACCGTTTCCTTGCCACCAGGCCATCCAGGCGATAACAGGAGGCAAAAAACTCCATATATTCTGACACTGTCAGATTATCATAGACTCCAAAAAAGTCCGGAACATATCCAATCATGGATTTAAGCTGTCTCAGATCCCTCAGGGCATTGATTCCGTCAATGGAAACACTCCCCTCCTCTGCCCCCAAAAGGCCGGTCATAATCTTAATGGTAGTGGTTTTTCCCGCGCCATTGGGGCCCACAAAGCCATAGAGCGCCCCTGTCTCCACTCTCATATTCAATCCGCTTAATGCATGGTATTTTCCATATATTTTATGTAATCCCTTAATTTCCAGCATTACTTGCTCCTTCCTGTCACAGTGAGCGTGGGCAGCATAATATTCCAGTTATATTCCCCGGGACTGTCATACACATACTTGACCGTGAGCGTATTCCCTGGCGACAGATAGGGCTCCAACTGATCCTTCGTATACTCAGTTACCCCTTGAGCCATTGAATCATAACGCCCTGAATTATAATTGTAAAAATAAATTTTACCATTAAAAGGCGCCATATAATAATATCGCATGTTCTCTGCCACCTGATCACTGGTGGGATAGAAATTCAGCTTCTCTATCTCTATATCACTTCCCAGATAATACTCCAACATCACCGGCATCAGTCCATACATGGTATTATCAGGTGCATAATACTCCCCTGACAGTACATTGGGTTTCTTTTGCATTGCAGAACGGTACACCATTCCGTCCTGCTCATAATTCACATCTACAGAGGAGGTCAGGAGGGTGGAACCGTAGGTTTCATAATTCCCCTTCTTCAGAAAGTCCGTCTCATCCTTCTCCCTGCTAAAAGCCACAATCCTGGCTTCCGGGTGATACCCTGACAAATAGTTTCTCAAATAAAAGGACAGCAGATTGGTCCGCTCCAAAGCCTCCACATATCCCATATCCTCCGTATTCCCCTCTCGCTTGTACCTGGAAGCCCCTGTTACCTGCTCTGCCATAGCATATCCGAAATTAGCAGCCCCATACAAAACCTCCTTATCCTCCAGAGTCACCGTCTCTCCAGGGGCGATACGATCGATCAGAATCATCTGGTTGTATAAAATAACAGCCACATGCTCCACCTCCCGGGGGTAGTGATTGGTAATACTCCCTGTAACCGTTCCACCAAAGGAATGAATCCTTCCTGTAAATCCGATCCCTTCCTCATTCTTTCTATTTCTCCCCATTTGGAAAAATCTGGAATTAAATACTCCCACCCCATCTGCCTTGATGCGAGTGCTCTCCTCCCCGTACTGAATGGTGATCGCCGGATTCTCCTCCCCTGTGAATTTAGGCATAGGCGCCATATTGTAATAGGCGTTTCCGGTGATGGGATAAAGCCTGTAGGAAGGATCCAGCTCCACTGAGAAGGGATGGTGATAGGGGGCTCTCATATTAATAAAGGTTGTCTCAGAGATCTCTCCCTTATCTGCATCCTTAATAGTAGCATAGGTAAAAAAGGGGCCTGTAAATCTGGTTCCCATTCCCATTATGATCACCATACCTGTACAGAAAACAGAGAGCGCTGCTACCGATATCTGATAGTACTGCTGCATTCCTCTCTGCTTAAAGAAAAAGTAAAGACCCGGCCCTGCCAGAACCACATAAGCTCCAGCCAGGATCACGTAAAGTCCTACTTTGGGCAGCTTATGAATGTCTCCCGTGTTAATAAGACCCTGAACTGACCAGTATTGTTCAGAGGCACCTCCTCCCCTGGAGCTAGCCAGAAGGTTTACCCTTTCTTCCCCCAGCAGATGAAAGAACAGATTGTCTATATAAGACACATTGGCCTGGCAGAACTCCTCGATATCTCCAAAATCGTAGATGGACACTGCAACCATCCCCTGACCTGAAGGTATGGAGGATACCACAGACAGCTCATCACTTGAGAGCACCTCAGCAGCTCCCCTTAGAGGCACTTCCGTACAAACAAGAGGAATGGAGGCTCCCTCCGGCCCGTCTATGGCATACTCCACCCCCATATTCACCACATATTCTCCCGGCTGGGGAAGAGGATCCTCCAGAAGCTCTCTTCCAAATCCGCGAAGGGTATCCTCCCCCCTTGCTCCTGTTCCAAGGAGAAGAACTCCGCCTTTTTGTACCCACTCCCACACCGCCTCTCTCTGCTGCCCTGACAATGTGCCTGTATCAAAATCTGTCACCAGGAGCACATCCAGCTGATCTAACTCCAGCTCGTTGGAGGGAAAACTGAACCCATTCATCTCAATGGTTCTGGTTCGGAGGGTACTGTAATTAATCCCCACTCCATTGAGATAGAGAAGCTTTGAGGGGTTATCGCTGAGAACTCCGACGAAGAGCTCAGCTGTCTCCATGTTCAGGTTTAAGTCCAGACTCTCCTGAGCCACCTCTTTGCCCGTCTCATCCAGAACCTTCACATACATCTGATCCATTCTTGCTCCCAGAGAAATACTCAGACCCTTCTTCTCACTCTGGGAAGCCTTCACCTCCAATGGGTATTCATATTGATAGACATCATACTCCTGCTCCATGGTAGAACCCTCCACCTTGGACTCCATGGCCATCACACATAAAGTTCCCTTAAAATCCTGGTTTTTCTGATTCTTCACTTCGACCCGAAGAGGCAGAAAACGACCGCTCTTAGCTATATTCCGGTAACCGTACACCACATCCAGGGTGACAGGGGAAGGGATCTCCTGCCCCTGTTCTCCTCTTGCCCGGAAGGTCACTGCTCCTGCCAGCAATAAGCCAAAAAGGGAGCCTTTCAGCGCCCTTTTCACATTGACTGGAACGATATTTCTGCTCATTATTCTCATCCTTCTCTCCGATCCTGTTATTCCAATCCGTCTCAGCTGATCCTGCCAAAGTTTTCTTTATTCACGTCAAAATTCACCTGCAGCTTTACCGTGAACACAGTTCCATTTAAATCGCTGGCAACCTCAATGGTTCCACCATGCATATCCACGATCTCCTTCACAATAGCAAGTCCCAGACCCGTCCCTCCTGTGTGGGTGGATCGAGACTGTTCTACCCGGTAAAATTTGTTAAATATGAGAGGCAGCTCTTCCGGAGGAATCACATATCCAAAATTAGTTACAGCCACCGTAACTACCTCCTCTCCCCCATGGAGCTTTACCACCACCCGCTTTCCATCTGCTCCGTACTTGATGGCATTCCCAATTAGATTGTCAAACAATCTGGCCAGCAGATTACCGTCTGCTGTGATCACCTTTGCCGGAACATTACTCTGAAAATCATAGGAGAGGTTCTTGTCCACAAAATTGGGGTAAGCCTCCTCCAAAAGCTGGCTCAGCAGTTTTACAATATCCAGCTGAGTTACATTCATGGAAATCTTTCCATAGTTAAGCTTCGTAAACCCAAAGAGAGCTTCAATCAGCTTCTCCAGCCGTCTGGCCTTCCCATATGCAATTTGTATGAATTTATGCTGAGTCTCCGGCTCCACCTTTGTATTTCCTGCCAGCAGCTCCAGGTAGCCGATAATGGAGGTCAGGGGGGTTCTCAGATCGTGAGCCACATTGGTAATCAGCTCGTTCTTTGTCCGCTCGGCCTCCCTCTCCTTGTCCATCAGCTCCCGTATATCCTCCACCATCTTATTCAGATTGGAAGCCATACCGGAAAATTCATCGTCTCCGATCACATCAATGGATACGTTAAGATTCCCTTCGGAAATGCTCTGAACTGCATCGGATATATGGCTGATATATCGAATATATGGCTCCTGAAGGATCATAAAGGTGAGGGAGAACAGAACCAGCCCGAAGATCACATACATTAATACTACTGCTGTATGAGACTCCAGCACCGCCTGTACCATACGGCTCATACGCCCCGACTCTTCCATATATCCGGCAATCATAGAAAGATTGGTCACCAGAAACAATTCCACCAGATAGGTGATGATCCCGCTGTAGATAATATTGGTAATGACCCTGGTATGGTAGCGCCTGTTCATATCACTTTTCAATTTTGTATCCTACTCCCCATACCGTTGTAATAATCTTGTTCTGCCTGGTATCCTCCTTTAGCTTGCCTCTCAGACGCCTGATATGTACCATAACTGTATTGTTGGCCTCATAAACCTTCTCATTCCAAACCTTCTCAAAAATTTCGTCTGTACTGAATACCTTCCCTGGGTTGGAGGCCAGAAGATATAATATGTCAAACTCAATGGGAGTCAGCTTAATCTCCTCCTCATCTACGATCACCTTGTGGTTATCCTTATTAACAATCATCCCTTTAATGGTAATCTCATGATTCCCCGCCTGTTGGGAAGGGCTGTTGGGATTCAGCTGAGTGTACCGGCGAAGCTGGGACTTCACTCTGGCTGTCAGCTCCAGCGGGTTAAATGGCTTCACCACATAGTCGTCCGCCCCTGTTCCCAGACCTAATATTTTATCTAAATCTGTGGACTTTGCGCTGAGCATAATAATGGGAATATTGTTATTCTCCCGGATCTTCTTACACATTTCCAAACCATTCATCCCAGGCATCATAATATCCAGAAGCACCAGATGTACTTCTTCCCGCTCCAGGATCTCCAGACCTCTCGCTGCATTCTCTGCTTTAAATACTTTATAGCCATCACTGACCAGATAAATCTCAATCAGATCCGCAATCTCTTTTTCGTCATCTACCACCAGAATATTAATATCGGGCATGCTCCCCCTCCTCCTATGTTAACCTATCTGTCATCTCAGTCTGATTCATGTCCAGACGCTCACGTAATACCTATTCTAACACAAGACAGGCAGGTTTTCCTTACTTTTTTCTTGAAATATTGTGGGAATTTCTGTTACAACCCTATGGATTCTCCCTGTTCTGGAAAAAGCTGTAGGAGGACAAGAGGAGGCCGGCTCTCTTCCCCTGCAGGCCAGCCTCTTTCTAGCAACGGTCACTCTCAATCGGAACAAATACTCTGGCTCCTGAAGGAATTCCCTCCACGTTTCTTCCCTCTGCCATCTCCACTGCTTCCCTGCAAAACTGATTCTGGGAATGAATCAAAACCTTCCCTCTCTTATCTTCCTTCTCATAGGTTCCGTCCGGCTTCAAAAGATGAGCCTTCACGTTGTCCTCCAGCTCCACCTTGAGAATGTGAATGACCTGCTCCTTTAAGCCGGGATCCTCCACCGGAAACAAAATCTCCACCCTTCGGTCCAGATTCCTGGGCATCCAGTCTGCACTGCTCATATATACCTCAGGACTGCCATCGTTGAGGAAATAAAAAATCCGGCTGTGCTCCAGAAAATTACCTATGATAGACCGGACTGATATATTCTCGCTTAACCCCAAAACACCTGCCCTCAGGGAGCAGATCCCCCTTATAATCAGCTCTATCTTCACCCCTGCACAGGAGGCCTCATAGAGAGCCTCTATCACCTCCCTGTCGCAAAGTGAATTCATCTTTGCCACAATATGGCCCGGCCTCCCTTTTCTCCCATGGTCTATCTCCCTGCGTATCATGTGCAGAAAACGCCCTCTCAGTCTCAAGGGAGCCACTGACAGCTTATTCCATCCAAGAGGCTCGGAATAACCTGAGAGCATGTTAAATACAGCAGTTGCATCCTCCCCCACCTGGGGATCACAGGTAAACAGTCCGCAGTCCGTATAGAGCTTAGCAGTAGAGTCATTGTAGTTACCTGTTCCCAGATGGACATAGCGGCGTATACCCTCCTCCTCCATCCGCACCACCAGGGTAATCTTACTGTGAGTCTTAAGCCCTACCAGGCCATAAATCACATGGCATCCGGCCTTCTCAAGCATCTTGGCCCAGTTAATGTTATTGGCCTCATCAAAGCGGGCTTTTAGCTCTACCAAAACAGACACCTGCTTTCCGTTGTCTGCCGCCTCTGCAAGTGCTGCGATAATTGGTGAATTGCCGCTCACCCGGTAGAGCGTCTGCTTGATAGCCAGCACCTCCGGATCTCTGGCTGCTTTTTGTACAAAATCTACCACAGGGTCAAAGGTCTGATAAGGGTGGTGAAGGAGAATATCCCTCCTTCGGATATTGGTAAACAGATCCTCCTCATTCATCAATTCCGGCACAGGCTGAGGCCTATGCCTTTCCATTTTAAAATGCTCAAACCCTTCCATTCCGTACAGCTTCATAAGAAAGGTCAGGTCCAGGGGGCCATTGATGCCGAATATATCCTGACTGCTGATAGAAAGCTCCTTTTTAAGAATTTTTAAAAGACGCTTATCCACATTGTCCTCGATCTCCAAGCGAATCGCCTCACCCCACTGCCGCTTTTTCAGCTGCTTCTGAATCTCCTCCAGAAGATCCACTGCCTCCTCCTCATCAATGGTAAGATCTGCATTTCTCATAATACGGAAGGGGTGCGCCGCAATGATATCATAATTTAGGAACAAGGACGGCATATTCCTCCGGATGATCTCCTCTAGCAGTACCAGCTTCCGCTGCTTCCTCCCCTTCTCATCCACATCTGAAGGCAGCTCCACAATTCTGGAACTGACAGACGGCACCTGAACCATGGCAAACTCCAGCTCTTTGTCCTCCCCGCCCTTCTTTCTCAGAAGGGCTGCAATGTTCAAGGTCTTATTGCGGATTAGGGGAAAGGGTCGGGATGAGTCGAAGGCCATAGGTGTGAGAACCGGATATACATTTTTCCGGAAATACTCATCCACCCGTTTTCCCTCCTCCTCTGTCAGCTCCTCATGGGACAAAATCACACGCAGACCGTTATGTTTCAAGGACGGAATGAGAGATCGGTTGTATGTGGAATACTGCAGCTCCACCAGCTGATGGGTTCGCTGGCTGATTTTATCCAACTGCTCCCGGGGGGTGAGGCCTGCAAGATCGGGTCTTACATAGTTAGCGTGAACCATATCCTTTAAGGAAGCCACACGTACCATGTAGAATTCATCCAGATTAGAAGCTGTAATACTGAGAAATTTTAAACGTTCAAACAGAGGAAGGCTCTTATCTCTGGCCTCTCCCAGAACTCTATTGTTGAACTCCAGCCAGCTAAGCTCACGATTTACAAAATGCTCCGGTTGGGACTTTCCTTCCATATAGCCCATGATTACCTCCTCCTTTTCTGCTTTAACACAGGCTTTACTCCAAATATCTCCTCAAAAAACTCTGCCTCATCCCCAAAGGATGCAGCCTCTAAAGCCATGTCCCCCTGATACCAGGTGGTTATCACCAGCTCCCTCTCCTTTACTGCTATCTTGCAGTCTGTAAGCTTCCCTCTATGGCTTCTGTCCATAGAGACAGCCAGACGAAGAACTGCCGTCAGCTTTGCAATCAAAATGGTAATGGTTCCAGGGCTGATGCCAGACTGATGACAGGAATGGATCTGAGCTTCCATCTGCACCCTTTGGTAATCAAAATCCCTCACATGATAGAGAACCACATTGGCGATGATTTCCCGCTCCAGATGGCTTAAGCCAATGATCTCTGTTGACATAATAATGTTGTAGGAGCATTCATTAAAATTCTTAATGCTGATAAATCTGCCGCAGGAATGGAGAATCACACCAATCTGAAGGATCAGCCGCTCTCTGGAGCCCAATCCGTGATGCTTTCCCATACTGTCAAAAATAGCCAAAGCATACTGCTCCACCACCTGATTGTGGCTATTGTGGCATTTGTACCGCTTTGCCATGTGGCGGGCTGCCGCCAGAATATCATTCTCAAAATTGTGGGAGAATTTTATCAGCTTATTCTCATATCCATACTCTGCGGCAATGCCGTCGCAAAGATGAATCCCTGGAATCCAAACCACCTCTGCTCCAGTCAGCTCCATCATTCTCTGATAAACGACTGCACCGGGGAGAAGAAGGGAAGCATACTCACTGTTTACCCCAAAATATTCCTCCATCTGGTCGGTAGTCATGTTGCAGAGATGATGATAGAAACGACCCATGGCCTTTGCATCTATCTTATCCCCCAGGGAGTCTGTGTCCATCCTCCGGGTAAGATAAAGAATATTCTCACCAATACCAATGAGATGAGTGATGGAGCGATCCTTTAAGTACATTTTCCGGAAGGCGAGCAGCTGATTATCCACAATCTCCTCAATCTGCACCCTGCGCTCCTCCACTGTAGCAGGGATTCCAGACAAAAGGCCACGAATCCGCAGTGTGCCCAGAGGAAGATTCTGTGTTGTCACCAGGGTGTCCTTGTCAAACAAGGACAGCTGAGCGCTTCCAAAGCCCACATCCACAATGGCCGTTCCCTTTTGAATAATTTTATTAAACTCACTTCCTTTGGCCGCTATGGCTTTATAGCTGATAAACCGCTGCTCAGAATTGCTGATAATACGCACCTTCAGACCGGTTCTTACCTGTATCTGATCCAGAATCATCTGATGATTTCCAGCTTCCCTCAGAGCGCTGGTACCATAAGCTTTGTAATCCTTTACCCGGTACGTTTTCATCACCTGAACAAAATTCTTGAGAACCTGGCACATCTCTTCTACCAGATTATATCGGATTTTTCCCAGGCTGTAGGTATCCTTCCCAAGGGCGATCACGTGACGGATATGATCCACACACTGGATACCATTCTTATGTGATATCTCATAGATTCCCAGCTCCAGTTCAAAGGAGCCTACATTAATTGCTGCAAAGGTTCCAACTGCCACTCCTTCTCCTCCTTGCCAACCTGACCTCCAATCTAACCCCTTCTTCCTAATAATTCCCCAAAATCCGCATGCTCACCGCTTCCGCCGAAATTCCTGTCAATGCGTTCTGAATCCCCCCATCACTTAAAGAGCCTTCCACATCCACAAAAAAACGGTATTCCCAGCTGCGGCCCTCAATGGGTCTGGACTGAATCATTACCATATTTATATCATTATAAATAAAATTTCCTAACATATGATAGAGAGAACCGCTTTTATGCAGCCCCTCAAAGCAAATGCTGACCTTCCCTGCATCCTTCCTGTACACAGGCTCTCTCGCCAGGACAAGAAACCGGGTTACGTTATTCTTATTATGATTGATCTCCCGCTCCAGAACCTGAAGGCCATAAAGCTTTGCAGACATCTCACTGGCTACTGCGGCATGAGACGCATCCTTTCCCTCCAGAACCTGTTTCGCTGCCACCGCTGTGTTAACTGCGCTGATCTGCCTCCATTCTCTGTGTCTGTCCAGGTATCTGGCGCTCTGAAGCAGCGCCTGAGGATGGGAAAAGACCTGACGGATATCTGAAATCTCAGCTCCGGGCAATCCCAAAAGACAGTGCTTTACAGCCACATGGGTCTCAGCCACTATATACAGCTTATGCTTTACCAGATTGTCATAATTATCGCTCACCGCTCCAGCAGAGGAATTTTCAATGGGGAGAACTGCATAATCCGCCCTTCCCTCCTCCACCTCTATGAGGGCTTCCTCAAAATGCGATACATGGTATACGTCTGCCTCCTGGCCAAAGTACTGAAGAGCCGCACAGTGGCTGTAAGCCCCCTCCACTCCCTGATAGACAATTTTTACTCCATCCTTCTTTAAATCCTCCACCATGGTAAATCCCATATCAGGGTGCATTCCATGCTCTGCAAGAATACCATACTGGTATTTTCTGCTCATGGTCATAAGCTGAGTAAAAAGCTCATAAACTCCCTGACGGTTAAAGGAGCTCTGAGCCTGATCCCTCACCGCTTCCAGCTTCTGTCTCTCCCTCTCCCCGTCATACACCGGCTTTCCTGTGGTGATTTTAAACTCTGCCACATCCCTGCACAGAGCCATTCTCTCCTCAAACAGCTGTACCAGCCGGGAATCAATTCTGTCCAGCTGATCTCTGATTGCCTGTAAATCCAAATGCTCCATCACTTATATCCCCTCTATCCTGTTTTATGATTTCTATTCCCCCAGCTGTTATCCCTTCTGCTCCTTTTGCATCTCTCTAAGCATAGCTCCAATCACCTCTCTGGTGTAGGCGCCAGGGAACCTTCGCTGCTCCGGAGGAAGCTCTTTTAAACGGATGGGCTCCCCGTAACGGATCACCACGTGACTCGGCCTTACCAGAGGAAATTGCTTCTCAAAAATATCTGCCGTTCCAGTGATGGCCACAGGGATGACGGGGCAGCCGCTTTTCTCAGCAATTTTTAAGCTTCCCTCATGAAATGCAAGAAGCTCGGTTATATCCTGGTTTTCATTGCGGGTTCCCTCTGGAAAAATCCAGATAGAAATTCCCCTCTTAACCTTGTCAATCCCTTCCAGTATAGTCTTTAACCCTTCTTTAATATCGACCCGATCTAGAAATAAGCAGTTCACCCGAACCATCCAATCCCTGAGCAGTGGAATTTTGATCATCTCTTTCTTAGCCACAAATCCAGTGAGTCCCGGCACTGTTACATAGCCCACCAATATGTCAAAATAGCTTCTGTGATTCCCCACATAGAGAACTGCACAGTCCGAGGGGATGTGTTCCAATCCCTGAACCTCATATGTAACGCCTGCAATCCTCAGGATCAGGCGGAATACCCCCTGCACCACCCTGAGACTCCTCACCTGGACACCCAGAGAATCCTTCTTTTCCTTTATCTTATACACCACCAGTATCGGAATACTGAAAATAAGAAACATCACTACTGTCAGCGTTACTAACACAATCCTTATCATTCTTTCTCTCCTTTAACCTGTTCATTTATAGGATTTGCAGCCCCAAGCTTTCCTTATCCGCTCCTTTTTCTTGTTATAAATTCAAATATAAGCCCTGCCCCAAACCACAGGGGTGCAAATTTCAGCCGTATCACTCCGCCTACATTGTCCGGCCATTCCGAGTAATCCCAGGGGCAGATCCCCATATGGGTCAGCCACGTACCCATGATATACTCTGCAAGAAAGATCAGCACCATGTAAATAAGACCATGGCGGATCATCTGAGCTATGACCCTTCCTTTCCCTGCAGATCCCTCCGGAATTCCCGGAAGCCCACACAGCCAGCTGTCGATCCGGCGGCTTATGGGAAGAAGTAAAGCTCCCATCCCATAGATAGGAAACATGAGAAGTGAGGTTCGCCCCATCAGCCTCCAGTCCCCTGCCATAATAGAATCCACCGAGGTGAACATTACCTCTAAACACCAGCCTGTTATACCACAGCGGCAGAAATCCATCAAAAACGCATTGATTCGGTTGGAATAATTGGTTTCATATATTTGTACTTTCATAGTCTTTAGTATGAACCCTCATACCCCCGCCTTATTCCCCCGGATGTGTATTTCCAGAACTTTCCATACAAGCCTTGGATTTACAGAAGGGGAGATAAAAGACGGCTGCACTGCTCCTTTACTCTCCTCCAAAGAGTCCGGTTCTTATATTCCTCCTGAGTCAGCTCTCTGCAATGGAAGAGATCCTTTCTAAAAGCCTCCTCCAGCTGCTCTGTCACATCCTCATCGTAAATGGCAGCATTGACCTCAAAATTCAGTTCAAAACTGCGTATATCCATATTGGCTGTACCGTAGCAGCTGACCCTTCCATCCACCATAATTCCCTTGGAGTGGAGGAATCCATTTTCATAGATATAAACTCTGGCTCCATAGTCCAGCAGTTCCCCTGCGTAGGAGCAGGTGGCCCAGTATACAAAGGGATGATCTGGTTTACAGGGAATCATCAGCCTCACATCCACCCCTGACAAAGCCGCTATCTTAAGGGCAGAAAAGATAGCATCATCCGGTATAAAGTAGGGGGTCTGGATGTAGATAGACCGCTTTGCCTTGTGAAACATTTCCAGATAATTGTTTCTGATATGAGGCTCTCTGGTGTCAGGGCCACTGGTAATGATCTGCATGCACACCATTTCACTCCCCCCCTCCTCTTCTCCCAGAGGAAGGGAAGTCTCCTTGGATATCTGTTCTTCGCCCCATCGGGCTTCCTCCCCAAAATACCTCATATCTTTAAACAGGTTCTCCCCTGTGGCATAATTCCAATCCAGAGCAAACCGTATTTGAAGGCTGATAGCAGCTTCTCCACAGATTTTTAAATGGGTATCCCTCCAATATCCAAATCTGGGATCTCTGGAAATATATTCTTTTCCAATATTAAAACCGCCCACAAAGCCTACCCATCCGTCTATTACCACAATTTTTCTGTGATTCCGGTAATTTACGCGAAGGTTCAGCCATCCCAGGAACGGAGGAAAGAATACGCCCACCCGGATACCGGCTGCCCGCATCTGCTCCCATCGTCTGTCCGGCATAAAACGGCCGCCCATTCCGTCGCAGAGAATCCTGACCTCCACTCCCTCCTTCACCTTCTCCACAAGGATAGAGACGATTGAATCAAAGACCTCATCCTTTTTAATAATATAATATTGTATATGAATGAAATCCCTGGCATTCCGAAGAGCCTGCCTTAAAGCCTCAAACTTAGCTTCACCGTCTGTAAACACCTTCACCTGATTATTCACTGTAAGAACGGATCCAGAAGTTTCCAGATTATAGAGAATCAAGCTTTTGAAATCTCTGGACAAAGGATCCATCTCCTCCTCCGGCATATCATAGGAACGAAGGATCTCCTCCTGGCTCTTTACCGGCATCTGAAGGCGATCCCCCACTTCCTTCACACGAAACATGCGGCTCTTTTTCAAATCCTGTCCAAAAAGCAGGTAAAACAGAATTCCAAACACAGGAATAAAGTTGAGCGCCAACAGCCAGGTCCACACTGTCTTGGGATCCTTCCTCTGAAAGAATATCACCACCATTGATAACAGAAGATTAACATAAAACACATGTCCCATCATCCAGCTCCATACGGTTCCTATCCCATTCCAGATTAATTCCATACCATGTCCTTTCTCACCAAATTTCAATCTCCTCTAGTGCGCTGACACGTTTATCTCTGGTAAAACTACGCAGGATATTTTTTCTGAGAGTGCAGGTCAAAAAACGGAGGCGTAGCGGTAGCTACGCTGAGTATTTTTAGCCTGTGCTATCAGGAAAACAGACAAGGAGGTTTGCCTGAATATAAACGTGTCATCACACTAGTCTATCATCTCATCCGTCAATGTTTTTCGTCCATCCTCATCAATGGATATAGTAATCCGGCAGTGTTCTGTCTCATACACCAGAGAGATCAGCCGAGCCTTTGGAATATCTGCGCTGACTGACACAATTCTGGCACCCTTCTGTCCACCTGCAATATAATCCTCTATCAGATTATCCGGCCCGTTTATGTCCAGATTCATCAGCTTCCATACTGTCTTTGCTCCCAGATCCCCTGCATCCTTCCGATCGTAAAAATACTGCTGCACAGCATCTGCCACCACCTGTGCTTCTGTCATAGCTGACGCCCTGTGCGCAGCACGCAGATAGCCTGTCATCTGAGGTACTGCAACTGCCAGCAAAATGGAAAGAATCCCCATTACTGCCACCAGCTCTATCATGGTAAAACCGCCTGTTCTCCTCTTCCTTCCCTTCTCCTGCTTCGTCTCTGACGCAGTCTCACCTCTCAGCTCTCTGACTTCCATACCACCGGCTCCGGTCACGATTTACGCTCCTCTATCTTCCCACTTCCGCTTTCTCCATCATATACCGCTGTGTAGGTCTTATTGTTTATCTCACCTTCCCAGGTTGCAGAATCTCTTTTTGCATCATAATTATATTCCTTAGCCTCTGATCGCTTTAACACACCTGCGTCAATCATCTCCTGCTGAGCCTTTCCCAACGTATAATTGGATCTGGCATTGGATATGGCTACCTGCTGGGCAGATTTATCCTGTATCCATTGATAAGAGGGAACTGCAACTGCAACCAGAATTCCCATAATAGCAATCACGCAAATTAGCTCCACCAGAGTAAAGCCTCCTCTGGCATGTTTCCTTTTCCTTCCCACTGGCACTCTCATTCTTATCCTTCCTCTTTTCCTTTGGATTTATATCCCTATTCTACTGAATAGATGATTTTTTCCACCTCTTCCACACTGGTTTCTCCCCTGGCTGCCATTCTAAGAGCATAGTCCTTTAAGGATTTTATTCCCCTTTCCCTCTGACGGTTTCGTATTTCATAGGGGGATACATGATCCAATATCATATTCTTTAAGGCATCATCCACCTCCATGATCTCATAGACGGCTTTTCTTCCACTGTACCCGGTATAATGGCAGTCCCCACAGCCCACAGACCTCCAAAGCTGCTTCACCTCCCCTCCCTCCACACCTGCAAAAAGCTTCTTCTCCCGCTCATCCGGCACATAGGAGCAGCGACAAGCCGGACACAGCACTTTTACCAAACGCTGGGCTATAATACCGGAAAGGGAATCGGCCGCCATATAAGAAGGTACTCCCATGTTTCTCAGTCGGCTGATAGTAGAAGCACAGTCGCTGGTATGAAGTGTTGAAAATACCTGATGCCCTGTAATGGCAGCTCTTACACCCATGGAAACCGTCTCCTCATCACGCATTTCTCCCACCATAATCACATCCGGATCCTGACGGAGCACAGAGCGGAGAGAGGAGGCAAAGGTAAGACCTGACTTGGGATTGATCTGAACCTGAGTGGTTCCCTCGATCCCCTTCTCCACCGGATCCTCCACTGTCACCACATTGATCTTCTTTTTCGCAATGCGGCTTAATACTGCATACAAAGTAGTGGTCTTTCCGCTCCCTGTGGGGCCTGTCACCAGCACCAAACCATGAGGCACCTTCAAAATCCTCTCAAAGGCCTCTCTCTGCTCCTCCTCCATGCCAAGCCTACCTATGTCCATAAGGAAATGATCCCGCTCATTCCCCAACAGACGGAGCACCGCCTTCTCCCCAAAGATTGTGGGGAGGGTTGAAATCCTCAGATCGGTGGAAACCGTTCCCCTCTCATACCGATATTTTCCATCCTGAGGGAGTCTCTTCTCCGCAATATCCATTCCAGCCATCAGCTTAAGCCTTGTGACCATAGGCTTATGAGCCTCCATCCCCAGCCCACTGTGAACAATCAGATCCCCGTTCACCCTTATGCGGATCAGCAGTTGATTCTTCCCCGGTTCCACGTGGATATCACTTGCATTTCTGGTATAAGCATCTTCTATCAATGCATTTACCAGACGTACCACAGGGGCGCTTTCTACTCTCTCTTTAAAAGCCTCCTCTCCCTGGTTCCCCTCTTCCATGCCATCAGGATAAACGAAGCCCTTCTCCGGATCCACCTCACAGGCACTTCCATATGCCCGGTCAATGGCCTCCTCCACCTCCAGGTGGAGAGCCAGAACCGGCTTCACCTTTATCCCTGAAATGGTGGCAATTTCATCCATCACATCCGGATCCAGGGGATAGGAGGAGGCTACCACCAGTTTATCATCCTCAAAATCAATGGGTATAATTCCATTCACTCTGGCAACGGAGGCCGGGATCATACCGGCCGCTTTCTCATCCGTCTGGTACCCGGTAAGCCGGATCACAGGTATACAATCCCCCACACCGGCGCATTCTAAAAGAGCTCCTTCTGTTACATAGCCCAGATCCATCAGAACCTCCTCCACACTCACTTCCCTGTTCTGAGTAAAATGGAGCCCTCTCTCCAGCTGACTTCTGGTGAGATATCCACGATCCATTAACAATTCCTCTATGGGTATTTTGCAAGGCATTGTCTTTTCCTCCCGTCACTGTCTCCCTCTCAATCGGATGTTCTGTTCGCTTATCTATTGGTTTTCTGTTGCAATCATTTCTAATTTTGCAAGATTACGTATCTGTCTGATTGCATCCTCATATTCGGCCATATCCTCTGCAAAATAGTTCGTAATTGTACGATAATCGTCTTCGTAGAATCTGCTATCACAGAATTCATTGATTAGGTTAGATACACTCACCTCCGGCTGAGCTGATGGGCATAGGCTCATCTTAGCACGATGTTCTCTGACTTCTACATATAGTTTCGCAAAATCATCATCAAACTTCATTAGCGGCGTAAGTTTATAGATATCATACAGATGTCTGGAACATCTCCTGCTTCGTCCTTGGATATAATAATCACAGAGCGCAAAGATTTTGTCAATATAGGTTCTCTCCAACGACTGCAATTTCATAGAAAAGTCTTCTAACGAAAATTGTACTGCCAGGTCTTCCCTGCCTCTTTCCTTGAAATAATTTCCTACATAATTGTCGATGGTAACGATAGACGTTGGAAAAGCATACGAACCCAATACAGTTTCCAGCTTCACGTTTTGCAAGATTCTGTCATCTTCTATTCCAATCACAGAATCGTATGAAAACAAATACGCATTATAGTCTCTATCGCTCTGTGTCTCTTCCCAATTAGAAATTGGCATTCCGAGTTCATCACTGATTCCTTTCAGTATGACATTCTTAAGCCTCTTTCTTCTAGCTTCTCCAATGTGCTCATCAAATGTAATATCAATATCTTCGGAGAATCGATTGATTGCATGGAAACCCTTTGACAAGGAAGTTCCGCCCTTAAATACACAATTACTTAATTGTTTTGAGAGTAATTTCAGAATTAAAGTCACATAATAATCTTTTTCAATAACAGCTATGGCTCTACCAGTACGATCTGCTACCTGCTCCACAATATCTCTAAAGTTCTCTTTATCCTCGTGCAGATACATATCTAACCCCCGTTTCATAAATTGCCTTATATATTTTTGTGGGATAGCTTGAAATAAACTGATCTATTTTTTCCTTAGTAATCCCATTCTCTACAATATATCTGGTCAGTATTTCTCCACAAGATTCCATATCCTTCTCTGCACATTTATCAATGTCTTTCAAACAGTCAAGGAGCTGTAATACCGGCGCATTCATTTCATTTATTTCCGCGATTGGCCTTCGAATAATATAATTCCGATTTTTAATAGAAAGCTCCCTTACTGCTGCAGGCGCATAATTACTTGTTATCTCTTCTGTAACCGGAACCTGCGTTGACAGTCCCATGCGGTTCGCCAACGTATATCCGGAATAAAATCCAACCCGTTTGCCTCTTCTTCTAATATACTTATTAACAGCAACAATATCCACTGATAATACAGATTTCTCTCCAAACAGATTTTCTTTCGGGAAGTAGTAGATACCTGGTTCAAATCTGCATAAAATACCATCATCTGTATATTTTTTTAAATGATATCGCAAATTTTCTTCTGTTGTATCGGGAATACTAATATCTGTAAGAAAAATAGGTTCACCATTCTTATAGTTTTCCTTCAAATAATCCAATACCATCCTTCCCTCTTCCTTTCGTTATGCAAATATTTATTTTACTTATCATTTCATCATAGACTATCCTTCCATCTCTGTCTTCCATTCATCAAGACCGAGCCATCCTTCCCCATCCTTAACAGCATCTTCTGCTTCCTGTAATTTCATCAAACGTTTCTTTTCTGCCTGATCTTTCTCGTAATCTTCAATATCCAGCACAACAAATCTTCCTCTGCCATTTTTGGTAAGGAAAACCGGCTCTCCTGCCTGACAGTTTTTCAACACTTCATTATAATTCCTCAAATCGGAAACCGGTAATATATTTGGCATAAACATTCTCCCTTCTTCTATTTTTCTTATCTAATTCTATTATATACAAAAAGCTGTAAAACTCAACGTAAAATCTTACAGCTTTTGGGTTTGATCCTCTCTATTTCAGAATTTTCATTTCCTGATGATTGATCTGACGGAGCAGTTTGACCACTTGAAATCTTTTCAAAATAGATAGCAGCCCCATCAAGCTCAAGGATCACCATTCTCATCCTCATAATAACGGTAAACACCGCTGTGGCCTGAAGCTGCCTCCGGCTCTTCTGACACACCCTCTCTCCTCCGTCTCCACAGATTCTCCCCCTCCCTGTCTCTGTCTCTGTTGTCAAACAAAATATCTGCTTTCATAGAAAAGTGGAAGCCATTGTACATGACCCTGGTGTGAACATAGGCCATTTTCTCTAAGGGCTTTGCCTCTAATGTGATCTCCAGATCCATCCCTTCCTCCTCTTCACCTGAAACAATCCCTCGCATTACATATTCCTTATCCCCCAGAGCTTGCTTTAAATACTGCGTAAAGAGTACCTCATCCTCTTTCTCACCCATCATCCTGTCATACTCCTGGCGTGTTCTCCTCACATCTTCCTCAAAAAGGTTCCACAGACGATTCATCGCAGAAGACCGGCCGCTGCTTACTGCCTCACAAAAAGAAGCGTGAATGGTCTTGGCGGCAAGCTGCGCCTCCATATAATGACCGGATGAAACAGCTGCCTTCATACGATAGCCGGAGGCCGCCATATAACCACAGGCAAAAACAGACAGCAAAGCAACCAGAAACAGCACATACACCATACTGCTGCCGTCAGTGCCAAGTGCTCTTCTCTTTATTCTGTCCAGCCTCTTCATACAGCCCTCCCCTCTATTCATTGTACCAGTACAGTGAGCGGATGTGGGCCTCCTCTTCATATATAACACAGTTATCCCTTACTGCCTCCATCTTCACCTTCACTTCCCCATCTGTGGTTCCATCAAAATTCAGTTCAAGACTCATATCTCCAAAGGAGCTTATCTCTAAATCCTCAACCGAAAGACAAGGCCAGGTACGATAAGGCGGCACCCTGCCCTCTTCCGTCTCTTCTGCCCGTATAAAATAAAACAGCTCCTCCGGCTGTTCCGGATCACAGGCATACAAATATCCGTACCGCAAAATCTTCTCCATCTTTATGTAGGCCTCACTGCACATAGCCATAGCCTGAGATCTGCGATTATGATCGTAGTAAAACTCCATCTGAGGAAAGAGAAAGCTTCCAAATAGCAGCATAGACAAAGCTGCAATGGATAGAGCCATCAATGTCTCCAGCAGCGTAAATCCTCCCAAAGACCCGGAGCATTCTGTCTTTCTCAACCCACTCACCCCTGTCTGTGCCTGTAAAAGGTCATGGAATATTCCATATCATCCCAATTCTCCCTGACCCTGTATTCTCCAAATATCTCCTCCACAGAGCCTCCCTCTCCCTCATCTGTGGTAAATATCACTGTCAGAGTCTCTCCTGTGGGCTCTCCTCCCCCTGAGGCAGCCAGAGAGCTAAGGCTATAATTGGATCGTTCCATTCTATCTTCCTTTGTCAGCAGCTTTAGATTAGAAGCTGTCATAGCCATAAACCCGGAAGCCACCAGAACCAGTAAAACAGTGGATATGAGCACCTCAATCAGTGTAAAACCGCCCCGCCTTCTATCTGGTTTTCTCATAATAAAATATGACCTCCATCATTCCCTCCACCCTTTCTCCTAACTTCCCACCCCCTGCCTTCTCAGGCTGACCCTTCATATCCATATAACTGACGCAAAAACCTGCATCCTCCTGATACATCTCATCTGCAAACCTTATCACGCCATTCACATCCCGGCCTTCCAGCTCCACAGTAACCTCCCGTTTCATCAAGGGCCACTCCTTAAGATTCCCCGTCTCTGATTCCGGCAGCTCTACCGATTTGGGCTCCCCTATGATCATACTCTCAAGCTTCACCCCCGCACCAGATGCTGCCCACTGAAGCTTCCGGTCAATCCATACATCATCTATGTCCTGGTAAAATGCAGGCTCTTTCTTCTTTCCTTTCTCCTGCTCCTCCATCTTGGCTTCCATCTCCGGAACCTGCTCCAGATACAAATCCACCACTGCCTTCTCCTTCCTTATCTCCTCCAGCATCTGCCTGGTGCAGATAAGAGAACCATAAGCGGGCGCAATCCAAAATCGAAAGGCCAGCCCCCATATCAGTACCAGAAGGAGCAGGCCAATGAAAGTATGCTCTCTTTTAGTCATCTTCATCCTGACTCCCCTCTTTCAGGGAAACTGTCACGGCTGCAAAAAATCGTTCTGGCATTCCCTCCTCCTCTTTCTGCTCCCATAAGCTGTGATTCACATGGGGAAATACGCCCTTCTCCCTGACCCCCTCCACATAGAGGGGAATCTGTCCTCTTTCATCCATAGACAAAACCAGGGAAAGCTCCCCTTTTTCCCCCTCAAAGGTGATGGACTCCACCTTCATATCCGGTTCCAGACAGTCCATCAATACCTGCAGAGAGTCCATGCTCAGCAGCTTCTCCCCTGCTGCTGCCTCCTCCATTACCAGATTTCCCGCTGCCTCCATAGCAGCCATTCGCTCCATCTCCTCCTTCATGGCTCTCGCCCCGCCAAAACTTTGGCTGCGTTCAGATTCTGTAACTGCCCGCCGGATCTCAGCTGCCTTGGCTGCCTCTTCCCTTTCCTTCAAATTGAACCAGAGCCCTACGCTCAAGGCTGCCGCTCCATTCATAAGCAAACATAAGATCCACCACCTCCACACCCTTCCAATGCTCCCCTGAACGAACGGAATCACACCCTTTTTATCATTCCCCTTAACCCTGGCAGGTCTTCTCTTTCCGGTTCTCCCCCACAAACAGCCGGAGATGCAGGCAGCTATAAGTCCTCCAGGCACTTCCCCCAACCGTTCCATCCGGCAGGGAAGGGCCAGAAGCTGTGCCAGACGTTCCCCTCCGACCTCCGGATCCGGAAGGCAATCTCCCAGTAAAACCACACACTCCGGCCGAAATCCCTCCGAACCGCAGCCTTCACGTTCCCCTGCCATCAAAAAGAGATGCTCCGCCCTTTCGGCGACTTCCTGATAGAACATCTCCTCTCCCTTCATTTGGAAAAATCGCCCTGCCCTCAAAGAGGCTATATCAGAAGCCAGGCAATTCCCTCCGGATACCAGGTAAAGTCCCAGCTGCTCTTCCTCCACATCCACTACCAGATGGGAGCTCTCCTTCCACATCTCCTGAGCGGCCAGAGCCATGCAGTCTGGTGCCGCAAGGACGTGACTGCACCCCATACCAGCTGCTCTCAGGGCATTTTTATACTCTGTCAGAAGTCTTCCTTCCACATAAAACAGAGCTGCAAAGGCCTTATCCCTGGTTTTGCTGTATCCAATCGTAACTGCTGCCGCAGGATCCTGAGGAACACCCTCCTTTACAAACAGCTGATTGACGGCCATCCTCTCCACCACGGATCCGGCTGCCTTTGGAAGACTCAATCCCAGAAAGGAAAGATCCACCCCCAATACTAATATTATATTTTTTCCCGACAACCCATGGTGAGCTGCCAGCCGTTTAAAATCCTCCTCCAGAGATCTGCCCCTCTCCTCCCATCCCATCCATTCAGGAGCAAAGATTTCACCCCTTTTTCTCAGAAAACAGCCATGCGCCCGGGCATATGCGATTCTGCGCTCTTCCAAATATATGTAATGTCCCATAACCTTCCCCTTACATCATAGATGTATACATAGTGAACACAGGCATCATAATAGCCATAACAATACTTCCCACAATCAGAGACATAACCAGAATCATCATCGGTTCCAGCAATGCCACCATCTGCCCAATAGCTCTCACTGACTCTCTTTCGTAATATCTGCCTGCATCCTCAAGCACCTCCTCCAAAGCGCCCGATTCCTCTCCTGCCACTACCATAGAGATCAGAACCGGATGAAAAAGCTCCAGACTCCTCAAAGCCTGAGAGAGCACCTCCCCTTTCTTTAAGCTCTCGCCCGCTTCTGCCAGACACTGCTCCACGTAGGAATTCCCCATCACTCTCCCTGTGGTGTGTATGGCTTCCAAAATTCCTATCCCATTTCCGTACAAAACTGCAAAAGCAGAAGAAAACCGGGCAGTAGCGACGGTTCTCAAAAGTTTTCCCACAAGAGGAATGCCAAGGAGCGCCCGATCTGCCCTCAGCCGAATACAGGGAATCTTAAGGAGCCCCATAAGAAGAGTCAAAGAACCAAACAGCAAAAGGCAGTAAAATCCCCCATGGCTGCGAAGGCTGAAGCTCATCCTCATCATCACACCAGTGAGAACGGGAAGCTCCTGTGCCTCCAGCATAGAAGCAAACTGAGGCAGAACAGCAGTCAGCATAAAGACAGCGGCTCCAACTGTAACGCAAAGCAAAATCACCGGATAAGTCATGGCCATGCGAACCTTGCCTGACAACTCTTCCTCCTGGCTGTAGTAAGCTGACATTCTTCCCAGAATCTCATCTAACCTGCCACTGGATTCGCCTGTTCTCACCATATAAATCAACAGGTTGGGAAAGACCCTTCCCATACCTTCCATGGCCTCAGAAAGTGTTATTCCTTTATGAATACACTCTCTCAGGTGAAGAAGGATCTCCCTCATTCCTTTGTCCTCAGACGCCTCATAGCCGGCTGCCAGGGCATCTGAGAGAGGAACGCCTGCTGCCAGCATGGCAGAGAGCTGTTTGCAAAAAGGAGGGAGCGCCTTCCTCTTAAAAGCAGGGACAGAGGAGGGGCGCTCTATGTCTTCCATCCGGTACTGATAACAGTACAGTCCTTTTCTCTCCAGGGAAATAAGCATCTGCCTGTCCCCTTCTGCCTCTGCTGCTCCTTTTACAACTCTTCCGTCCATGGTCTTCGCCTTATATCTGTATTTTGGCATAAGCTCTCCTCTTTGATCGTTCTCTATTTATAAGGAAAAACCGGCTTCATCTGACAGGTTTCAGACAAAGCCGGACAATCACCCACATATATAATTTGTTTAACAGAAACGGTTCTGAGCCGGCTCATATCTGTAACCAATACCAGATAAAGCACTCACAATGCCGGATGGCTCTGTATCCAGAACACGGCACATTTCTTCCAGAGAGCTATAATTGTCACGGAGCTGGGTATTGACGTAGCTTAATAAAATAACCGGATCTTTAGGAAGCGTATTCACTGTCTCTACCTGCCTTTATTTTTTATTTAATGAGCCGAAATGGTATTTTCCCATCCTCGGTTTAGACGATTATATCACCTGCCGGTAACCTTTTCAACCAGAAGATGGAGTGCTGCCTGTTTTTTTCCTTTCATCTCTCGGTTGATCCACTCAGGCATCCCCCTCTCCCCCGGATTCTACTGATGCAATGAGACTGGTTCTATCCTCAGCTTCATCAATCACAATCCTATCCCCTTCTCCTACACTCCCACCTAAAATCAGCCTGGCAGCCAGCGTTTCCACATGCTTTTGCAGGTAGCGTTTGAGCGGACGGGCACCGTATGCAGGATCGTATCCTTTCTCAGTGATAAAAGCTCTGGCTCCTTCTGTTAACCGGATTCTAAGCTCCCTGTCAGCCAGACGCTTATTTAAATCTGCCAGGCACAGATCCACAATTCTTCTTATATCTTCCCGGTTCAGCGGCTTAAAGAGAATGATCTCATCCAGCCGGTTCAAAAACTCAGGCCGAAAATGGAGCCTCAGCTCTTCCATCACCAACGTCTCTGTCTCCTCTTGAATGATTCCCCTCTCATCAATCCCCTCCAGCAGATGCCGGGCTCCGATGTTGGAGGTCAGAATCACAATCGTATTCTTAAAGTCCACTGTCCTACCCTGGGAATCTGTAATACGGCCGTCATCCAGAACCTGCAAGAGCACATTAAATACATCCGGGTGAGCCTTCTCCACCTCGTCAAACAACACCACACTGTAAGGCTTACGGCGGACTGCCTCTGTCAGCTGGCCCCCTTCGTCATATCCTACATATCCAGGAGGCGCACCAATGAGACGTGCCACAGAATGCTTCTCCATATACTCGCTCATATCAATCCGAACCATGTTAGAGGCATCGTCGAATAAAGCCTCTGCCAAGGACTTCGCCAGCTCTGTCTTCCCCACGCCGGTAGGGCCTAAGAACAGGAAGGAGCCAATGGGTTTTGTAGGATCCTTGATTCCTGCCTTAGAGCGGATAATCGCCTCTGTCACCTTCTCCACCCCTTCATCCTGTCCTACCACCCGCTTGTGAAGAAGCTCATCCAGATGCAAGGTTTTGCTTCTCTCACTCTCTGTCAGCTTTGACACAGGAATTCCCGTCCATTTTGACACAATTCTGGCGATCTCCTCCTCTGTAACACTCTCCCGCACTAAGGTTAAATCTTCCTTCTTCACCTTCTCCTCCTCTGCCTCCAATTCCTTTTGAAGCTTTGGAAGTCTTCCATATTGGAGCTCTGCCGCTTTATTCAAATCATATTTCTGCTTGGCATCCTGAATTTCCCGGTTCACTGACTCAATCTCTTCTCGCAAAGCGGAGAGACGATCTAAGCTGGACTTTTCATTCTCCCACTGAGCCTTTTGAACTGCAAACTCCTCGCGAAGCTCCGCCAGCTCCTTCTGCAAAACTGCCAGGCGATCCTGACTCAAACGATCCCTTTCCTTTTTAAGAGCGGCCTCCTCTATCTCCATCTGCATCAGCCGTCTGGACATTTCGTCCAGCTCCGCAGGCATGGTATCCATCTCCGTCTTAATCATAGCACAGGCCTCATCCACCAGATCGATCCCTTTATCCGGCAGGAATCGGTCGGAAATATAGCGGTCAGATAAAATTGCTGCATGTACCAGAGCTGAATCTGTAATCTTCACTCCGTGGAACACCTCATACCGCTCCTTAATTCCTCTTAAAATGGAAATGGTATCCTCCACAGTAGGCTCATCTACCATAACCGGCTGGAACCGCCGCTCCAGAGCCGCATCCTTCTCAATATACTGACGGTACTCGTTTAGGGTGGTGGCTCCAATGCAGTGAAGCTCGCCTCTTGCCAGCATGGGCTTTAACATATTCCCTGCATCCATGGCTCCTTCTGTCTTACCGGCTCCCACGATAATATGAAGCTCATCAATAAAAAGGATAATCTGACCATCACTCTTTTTGATCTCCTCCAGCACCGCCTTCAAACGCTCCTCAAACTCACCTCTGTACTTTGCCCCTGCCACAAGAGCTCCCATATCCAGAGCAAACAGCTTTTTATCCTTAAGTCCATCCGGCACGTCCCCCCGCACAATCCTCTGAGCCAATCCCTCCACAACGGCAGTCTTGCCTACCCCTGGTTCACCAATGAGCACCGGATTATTCTTCGTCTTCCGGGACAAAATACGGATTATATTACGTATCTCTCCATCACGGCCAATCACCGGATCCAACTTCTGCTCTCTGGCCCGATCCACCAGATCGTATCCATACTTCTGAAGGGTATCATAGGTAGCCTCCGGGTGATCGCTCACCACCTTCTGGTTCCCCCGCACAGTAGACAGGGACTGTAAAAACTGCTCTCTGGTAACGCTGTGACTCCTCAATAAATCCTTTATCACCTTGTTAGGATACTTCACCAGCGCCAGAAACAAATGCTCCACTGAAACATACTCATCCCCCATTCCCTTCGCTTCATCCTCTGCATTCACCAGTACCTGATTCAGATCGTTGCTAATATATAGCTGTCCTCCCTTCACCTTAGGCAGATGATCCAGCGTATCCCTCACCTCGTCTGTAAACTGAGATCCGGAAATCCCCATTTTTGTAATCAACTTAAAAATCAAGCTGTCCTCCAAGGTTAGAAGACTGTAAAGGAGATGCTGCTGATCGATCTGCTGGTTCCCATACTCGTATGCCAGCTTCTCACAGCTTTGTACTGCCTCCATTGATTTTTGTGTAAATTTATTGATGTTCATCTCTCATTTCCCTCCTCGTATTATATAGTCATAGCCATTCTTTACCTTTTCTATAGGTTAGGCTA
>MJGMH2__coassemble_826_pt1 | contig 72498 bp, 67 predicted proteins | sample MJGMH2__metabat2_low_PE_014 | metagenome-assembled genome bin MJGMH2
AATGAGAAATAGAGATTGCTCTTAAAGATTATAGTGCTAACTCCCAAAGACGGGGGGAAGAACCCTAAAAAACACTTGCATTTTTGTGAAAATATGTATAATATAGGTATTACAAATAAAAATATAAAAGCAGAGTAGGCATATGTGCGTTAAGTGCCGGCTGAACAGGGAGTTGTCAGCTGGACGAAAGGGGAGAGATACAGAAGGTATCACAGCTCCTGCGGTACATAAGCCGCATCCCGCTGCAGCTGAGATAGAAAGAAGCGGCCTGTCTGCGCGTAATCCACGGAATAAGTGTGTTTACCATGATTCAGGTCGTTTTTTTGTAAGTTATCTCCGTGTGTAGTTTGAGAGGTCTGCAAAGGAGGTAATTTTTTATGAAGAAATTAGCAACTTTGTTTACCTGTTCCTGTCAGGAATTAAAACAGGTAAGAACCCTTACTGTCTGTGCTATGCTGGTCGCCCTGGGAGCGGCTCTGGGGGCTGTAAGCATACAGGTGGAAAGTATGAGGATCGGTTTTGCAGGAATTCCTGTTATTTTGTCTGGATATCTCTTTGGGCCGGTGGTAGGGAGTGTGTTTGCAGGAGTATTGGATGTGATCAAATACATGATAAAACCGGAGGGGGTGTATTTTCCCGGATTAATGCTGGTGATGGTACTGAAGGGCTGCATCTATGGCTGTTTTCTTTATCGAAGACCCTTGAGCCTTTCCAGGGTTATGGCGACTTTGTTTGTCAGCGGATTGGTTTGTAATGTGATTTTAAATACTCTTTGCCTGTCTTTTCTATATGGAAAGGGATTTATGGTGCTTTTGCCTCCCCGAATCATTCAGAATTTGATTCTTTGGCCCATTGACTCCTTTGTGTTTTTTTATGTAGCGAAGTTTTTGCAGGTGGCAGGGGTGCTTCGAGGAATTGGAACAGGAAGGGAAGCATAAATAAAACAGCAGGTAAATTTCTTTTTTAAAAGTCATTTGCCTGCTGTTTTGCTGTTTGGTGTTCAAAGCGTTTGCTTTAAGGAAGTTTTCTTTTTCTGTGGAACAACAGAAGCAGTCCCATATAGCACAGGCTGATGAATCCGATATAGATGGCAGTTGCAAGGAAAACAGGAAGTCTGTTTATACAGGTCATAGTCTGTGAAAAGGTCAGGTAGATCCCGATGGATACAAGGAGAAAGAAGGCTGGCTTTAGGATCATATTGATGCTGTCCCACTGAAAGGGAACCAGACGCTTCACAGACAGAAAGCTCATAAGGGCCAGAGCCAGTTCGCTGGCCAGCATGCCGTATAGATATCCCAATATTCCGAATTTGGGGATAGCAAAGAGAACAAAGGCCAGGCGAATGATCATAGCCCACACATTTTGTAAAAATGTGACAGAAGTCTTTCCAAGACCGTTTAAAATGCTTCCCATGGTAGTAGCTAAATACATAAAGGGACAGAGCCAGGAGAGAATAATGATAAAGCGGCCGGCATTTTGGTCGTGGAATACGCTGACTCCCAGCTGATTTCCGAACAGGGTAAAGATTCCGATGCACAGGATTCCCATGTAGCAGCTGTAGCGCAGAGACATGGAAAGGATGAAGGAGATTCGTCCTTCATTTCCGTCAGCCTGGGCCTGGGCTACCGTGGGGAGAAGGAGAACTGCCATGGAGTTGGTAATGGCGGAAGGGAAGAGGATGAAGGGCAGAGCCATACTGGTTAAAACTCCGTATATGGAAAGTGCTTCTGAGTTGGAGAGACCGGAGCACATCAGCTTGTTGGGAATCCAGATGGCTTCAGCACTTCCCAGGGCATTGAGGATTAGCCGGTTTCCCATGAGAGGAAGGGCCAGGGCTAACAGTGGTGCAGCCGCAGAAGGGAAGGAGAGTTTGGACTGGGGGAGAGGTTTTTTTTTATCCTCCGGAGGAAAGAGGCCCAGGGCCAGCATGGTAAACAGGGCGGAGGCCATTTCTCCGATTAAATGTCCGTAGACAGCCAGGCTGACAGTGATTTCCCGACCTGAGTCCAGCCAGATAGTGGCCATGAGAAATACAGCTCCCATTCGTATGATCTGTTCTGCTACCTGGGAGAAGGCGGGAACTTTGGCTTTTTGCATTCCATAGTAATAGCCGTTGATACAGGCGTGGAGGGCGGCAAAGGGAACGGACACTGCTATGACAGGGAGATAGGGGGAGCACCTGGGCTCCAGGAGAAGTTTTTCTGCCAGGAAGCCGGCGTTTCCGTAAATGCCCCAGGCCATAAGCAGGGACAGACTCATAGCGATCACCAGTCCTGTTTTAAAGACAGCCTTCCCTTTGGATTGATTGGAGGCTACGTATTGAGACAGGGCAGTCTGAATGGAACCGGCGCATACTGCAAAGCAGATGGAGAATACGGGGTGTACCATATTGTAAATTCCCAGGCCCTCGGCTCCGATGGTTCTGGACATGAAAATCCGGTAAAAGAATCCCAGAATTCTGCATAGAAAGCCGGTGGAGGTGAGAAGCAAAGTGCCGGTGATAAAGGTCATTTTTCCTGGGGAAATCTTCCTTGAGGACATGGGGGGTGGAGTAAAGGATCGCTTCATGAAAGCTCCAATGGATGGAAATTATTGCAAGTATATGTGGGGGGTAAGGGGATTATTCGATTCCTAAGGGGAAAGTGCCCTTTCCCACAGACTTATTTCCAGATAGTAAAACAGGATCGAATAAAATATAGGTATTCCTATTGAAATCCTAGGAATACTATGATATAGTAGGGAATGTAGATGAAGCTTTCAACTTTAGAACTACAGAAAGGCGGATTTTAAGTTATGAAACATGCAATTTATCTGGACAATGCAGCCACCACAAAGACAAGACCGGAAGTGGCAGAGGCAATGCTTCCTTATTTTACAGAGCATTATGGGAATCCATCCTCTATATATGAATTTTCCACAGAGAGCAAGAAGGCGGTGACACACGCCAGGGAAACCATAGCCAAGTCGCTGGGGGCGCAGAGTAATGAGATATATTTTACGGCAGGAGGCAGTGAAGCTGATAACTGGGCTTTAGTCGCAGCCGCTGAGGCATATGAGAGCAAGGGTAAGCATATTATTACCAGTAAGATCGAGCACCATGCAGTTCTTCACACCTGCCAGTACCTGGAAAAGAGGGGCTTTGAGGTGACCTATGTGGACGTGGATGAGTGCGGTGTCGTAAAGATGGATGAGCTGAAAAAAGCCATTCGCCCGGATACGATCCTTATTACGATTATGTTTGCCAACAATGAAATTGGTACGATTGAGCCCATAAAGGAGATTGGCGCCATTGCAAAAGAACATGGAATTTTATTCCATACAGATGCAGTCCAGGCCTATGCTCATGTGCCAATCAATGTAGATGAATACAACATCGACATGTTAAGCTCCAGTGGACATAAGCTGAACGGGCCGAAGGGAATTGGTTTCCTCTATATCCGCAAAGGTGTGAAGATCCGATCCTTTATCCATGGAGGAGCCCAGGAGCGCAAGCGTCGGGCAGGTACGGAGAATGTGCCTGGTATTGTAGGCTACGGAAAAGCAGTGGAGATCGCCATGGAGAACATGGAGGCCAGGTCAAGGAAGGAGATAGAGCTTCGGGATTATCTTATGAAGCGTGTTATGGACGAGGTTCCTTTTACCAGGATTAATGGTTCCCTCACCCATCGCCTTCCGAATAATGTGAATTTTGCATTCCGGTTTATTGAGGGAGAGTCCCTTCTGATTAAGCTGGATATGGCTGGGATCTATGGATCCAGCGGCTCTGCCTGTACTTCCGGATCTCTGGATCCATCCCATGTGCTGCTGGCCATTGGTTTGCCTCATGAGATTGCCCACGGATCCCTTCGCCTTACGTTGAGTGAGGAGAATACCAGGGAAGAGATGGATTATGTGGTGGAGCAGATCAAGGAAGTTGTGGCATACTTACGCAATATGTCTCCTCTGTATGAGGACTATGTAAGAAGAAATTCTAAGAAGAAGGCTGAGTAAATAAGATGATAGTTCCTGGCTGAGCCGGAGGTTTATCTGGAAGCAGGACAGGTATTAGACACAGAAAGAATCATTCTAAAATTTTACAGGAGGAATACAAATGTACACAGAAAAAGTAATGGATCATTTTGATCATCCAAGAAATATGGGAGAGCTGGAAGCACCCAGCGGCACAGGCACAGTAGGGAATCCAAAGTGCGGAGATATTATGAGAATCTATCTGGATATTGACGAGAACCAGGTAATTCAGGATGTAAAGTTTAAAACCTTTGGATGCGGCGCTGCCGTTGCAACCAGCAGTATGGCAACTGAGCTGGTAAAAGGAAAGACAGTTCAGGAAGCTATGGAGGTGACGAACAAGGCTGTGATGGAAGCACTTGACGGATTACCACCTGTTAAGGTACACTGTTCTCTGTTGGCAGAGGAAGCCATTCGTGCTGCTCTCTGGGATTATGCACAGAAGAACAATATTACCATAGAAGGGCTGGAGGCACCTAGGGATAATATTGAGGAAGAGGAAGACAGGGAAGACTATTGAGAAAGAAAGTAGTAGTAGGTATGTCAGGAGGAGTAGACTCCTCCGTGGCTGCCTGGCTGTTAAAAGAGCGTGGTTACGACGTGATCGGCGTAACCATGCAGATATGGCAGGATGAGGATCCTGAGATTCAGGAAGCAGAGGGAGGGTGCTGCGGTTTAAGCGCTGTGGATGATGCCCGCCGGGTTGCCATGGATCTGGGGATTCCTTATTATGTAATGAATTTCAAAGAAGCGTTCAGGGAGCATGTGATGGACTATTTTGCAGAGGAGTACACCAGAGGGCGTACTCCTAATCCCTGTATTGCCTGTAACCGTTTTGTGAAATGGGAGTCCCTGCTGCAGCGAAGCTTAGGGTTGGGGGCGGACTATATTGCCACAGGGCATTACGCTCAGATAGAGCAGCTGCCAAGTGGACGTTATGGACTGAAAACCTCAGTCACATCTGCCAAGGATCAGACCTACGCCCTCTACAGTCTGACCCAGGCTCAGCTTGCCAGAACCTTAATGCCGGTAGGAGAGTATCACAAGGAAGAGATCCGGGAGATCGCTGAGAAGCTTGGACTTTTAGTGGCAGGAAAGCCGGACAGTCAGGAGATTTGCTTTATTCCGGATCATGATTATGCCGGATTTATTGAGGGGTACACAGGAAAGCGGGTGCCTCAGGGGAATTTTGTGGATTTACAGGGAAAGGTGTTGGGCCGCCATAAGGGGATTACCCACTATACCATTGGTCAGAGAAAGGGACTGAATCTTTCTATGGGACATCCCGTGTTTGTGGTGGAGATCCGTCCGGAAACCAACGAGGTTGTGATTGGAGATTCCGAGGATGTGTTTACAGATGTTTTGCGCTGTGAGAAGCTGAATTGGATGTCTGTGGACGGCCTGAAAGGAAGAACCATGGAGGTCATTGCTAAAATACGATACAGCCATCAGGGCACCCCTTGTACCATTCGTCAGATAGAAGAGGATTTGGTGGAGTGCACCTTTCATGAGCCGGTTCGTGCAGTCACACCAGGACAGGCTGTGGTGTTTTACGACGGCTGTTATGTGGCAGGGGGAGGAACCATTATATGAGAGAAAAGTCAGAGTCTGGAAGATTAGGCAGCGTGCTGGGAGCGGCTGCCTTAAGTTGCGTTTTGGCGGTTACCGGATGCAGCCAACATACATCTAAGCAGATACCTCAAGGGGAGACACAAGCAGAGTTATCAGGAGCGTTAAACGTTGGGAAAGCTGAGGGGGAGAGCACAGGGGAAGGACTGATGGAGGTAAGGAGTATCCAAGAGAAGGAAGGGGCTGTGGCATATCCATTGTCTGAGCTTGAGACAGGGGAAACGGGTTATGTGCCGGCTGAGGTTTCTTTTATTTCCCTGAATCCCTTCTGGAGCTATGGGGAATTTTCCAGGATCAACTCCGGAACGGCAGTTTTGTACCGTTCTACGTCTGGGGATCGGAAGAATAGAACCATCTGTGTGAACCCGGGTCATGGCACTGTGGGAGGCTCTTCGGTGAAGACCCTGTGCCATCCGGATGGCACTCCCAAGGTGACGGGAGGAACAACTGGTGCAGGGGCAGTTGAGGCAGCAGCAGTGTCTGGGGGAACTACATTTCTGGACGGGACTCCTGAGAGCCAGGTGACCCTTGCCATGGGCAAGAGCCTTAAGAATAAGCTTCTTGAAGCCGGATATGATGTGCTGCTGATCCGGGAGGGGGAGGATGTACAGCTGGATAATATAGCCAGAACCGTGATAGCAAACAATGCCAGCGACTGCCATATTTCGCTTCATTGGGATTCCACAAAATCCGACAAGGGAGTGTTTTATATGAGTGTACCCAATGTGGAGTCCTACCGGAATATGGAGCCGGTAAAGTCCAACTGGCAGAGACATAATCAGCTGGGAGAGAGCCTGATAGCAGGGCTTAAGGGAGCAGGGATGAAGTTGTTTTCAGGAGGTTCCATGGAGATGGATCTGACCCAGACCTCCTATTCCACTGTACCCTCTATTGATATTGAACTGGGGGACAGAGCCTCAGACCACTCACAGGAGCGGTTGGACAAGCTTGCAGAGGGGCTGGTGGCAGGAATAAATCAATATTTTGAGAAACAGGGTGAAAAATAGCTTAACATTTTCTTAAAGTCTCTTCTTTTATATAGACAAATGCTTCGCTGTGCTCTAGAATATAGAAAACCGATGTTTGTTTGAATCAAATTAAGGAGGGACTATTTTTATGAAATTAATGAAACGTGTAGTAGCAGTGGTGTTGACAGCGGCTCTGTTCAGTCCTATGACTGCATATGCAGCCCAGTCATCGGAAGCAATGGATCTCTACAGAAAGGTGTATGAGAAGAGTAAGACTACAACGGATATCAATGCGTTCTATGATTTCGATGTAAAGATGACAGGTCCATCTTCTGGAGGAGAGGGAACAGAGCAAGTGCAGATGCGCATGGAAATGAATGCAAAGCTTAGTAATCTTGCAGATCCTGCCAATATGCGCTATATGACCTACGCAAGGATGACAGTGCCGGAGATGGGTGAGATGACCTACTCTACGTACTATTTTAATAATTACTGTTACATGGATCTGATGGGACAGAAGGTGAAGTATCCTATGAATCTAAGTCAGATTATGGAGCAGGCCACAGCTGCCTCCTCTGCCTTTGAGGTGAATGAAGAGCTGATCAAGGATATGAACATGTGGGCAGAAGGGGAGAATAGGGTTCTGGGGTATACCATTGATGATTCCAGACTGAATGAGTATCTCCAAAGGATTCTTGGATCTTCCGGATTAAATGAACTGGTAGAAGGGATGAATTTAAAGGTTCACAGCCTGAGTGGCGAGTATGTGGTGAATCCGGATTTGGATATTATCAAAATGCGCCTGAAGATGGCCATTGATATGGAGGTAGATGGTCAGGTCTACACCATTTCCATGAATGGGGATGTGGGGATTGCAGACCCGGGCCAGCCGGTGGATGTTCCTCTTCCAAATCCGGCAGAGTATACTGAGATTGTCTCTCCCGGGGTATAAGTAAAAAAAATAAATGCCAACTACTACCCAAAAGTCTTTTTTTAGTGTATAATGTAGTAGTTGGCATGTTGAGTCTGCTACGGCAGACTCTTTTATGTTTCAGGAGGAGTACCCAAGTGGCTGAAGGGTCTGGCTTCGAACACCAGCAGGTCGGCAGCACCGGCGCGAGGGTTCAAATCCCTCCTCCTCCGTTTCATCTGTTTTTTCACTCCCTTTGACGGGAGTGAATTTCTGGTAAGCTTTCGTTGGACTTTTAAAGGTCTATGCTGATATTCCGGAAACACTGGAAGGAATGGTAAATTCCACAGCACCCATGTAGCCGGGAGCTACCTCGTATTCATTAAATCCAATGACCAGTTCCCCTTTATCATTAAAATAATAGCTTTCCTCTCCGGTCAGCCCTTTAAAGTCATCCTCCGGCATGTCGGAATTGTAGAAATATATTACGTTTTCATCGGAAGCCATCTGCTGAACCATCTGCTCTTTTATGTTGTCGCTGATGGCATTCAGGGTATTCTGGTTATCTCCAAGGAGCTGGGTCAGCGTCACCACATTTCCGGTTGCCTTATCAATGGTAAATATTTTTACATATTGGGCTCCGCTGGCCATGGTTACAGTGGTGTCGATTTGGATGGAGAGGTAGTTTGGATTGTCTGTTACTACCTTGTAGGAGGAATCCATGGAATAGTGGTCATCTCCGTTAAGCTGAGCGACCTCCTGCTCGTAGGATGCGATAAGCTGGTTGGCATACTCTTCGATGGAGCGATTGGCAGGTATCTCAGGGGTTGAACCGTCCTCCTGTGTCACCTGAGGGATTTGTATATCAGCTTCAAAGTTCCCTTTTTTGTCCTCATAGGTTCTAAAGGTTACCACCTTGGCGATGGATCCAATGAGAGGGATCTGCTCCATGGCATTGGCAATGCCGGGGCTTACATTGGTAAGAACTGTGATGGCCAGAACGGCCGCTGCTGCGGTTGCACCTGTGTTTTTAAATAATTTCATCATAATGACACCTTTCTTCTCTTTTTTTGCCTGGTCGATTCCTTTCTGAATATAGGAGCTTGCTTCAGGGGGGACAGGGATACATTGGTATTCTTGCTGTAGAAGTTCGATTTGTTTTTTTTCCTTTCCGCTCATGGCTTTGATTCCTTTCTAAAAATATTCCAGTGCCTGACTGTATTGTTCTGCTTCCAGACTCAGCCGGAGTTTCTTTAATGCCCGGTAAAGCCGAGCTTTCACAGTATTTAGATTTTCGCCTATAATCTCTGCAATATCTTCTAATTTTAAATCTTCAAAATATCGCAGAAGAATCACTGTTTTACTCTTATCATCCAGTTGTTCTAACAGCTCTGTAATGCTGCTTTCACAGTAGCTGTCCTCTACCGGAATCTCCGGCAGTTCCTCCACTGGTGTTTCTTTTCTCTGCTTGCGAAGCATATCCAGACTTACATTGATAACGATTCTGTAGATCCAGGTAGACAGATACTGCCTTTCTTTTACCTTTCCACAGTCTCTGATGGCCCGGTAGGCGCTTTCCTGAACTGCATCCAGAGCATCTTCCTGATTGTGGAGATAGCTGTATGCCAGACGGTAATATTTTTCATAATGTCTGGTGAGAAGCTGTTCCGTTTCAGATGTAAAGTTTCCTACCCCCATTGGGTGACCTCCTTTCCGTCCTCTCTGTGTGTTAGACGTGGGAACAGTTGATAAAGTTACATATAATTTTATATTTTATCTTATATTTTTTAAAATACAAGTTTCTGAACCGCTATGCCCATGTTCATTTTAGGATTTTCATTTTCCTGTTCCCTTTCGTTGTTTTTTCGTGGAAAGGATGCTATAGTACTTATAGGAAGGGTACTTATAGGAAGGAACCGGGGAGGAAGGCATCTGAGAGGTATAGGAAGGATGAGGAAAAAGGAGACGAAAGAGATTGCTTCAGGCAGGGATTTTGAAACCATTGGTCAGATGCCTGAGGCTTCTGAGGGAGGACTGAGGGGAAAACAGATACTTATACTGCTTCTGACCCTTACATTGGGGGTGGGATCAGGCCTTTTAGGGGGATATTATCTTTGGGGCCGGGAGCCTCCCTATGGGGTGGATTTGAAGGCGGTGGAGGTGCCTGAGTGGGTCACTCAGGATTTTATCAGAAAGAATATTTTTTCCAGACCTGATGTAAGCAGGACTAAGGTAAGAAAGATTGTGATTCATTATGTGGCCAATCCCGGATCGACCGCTCAAAAGAACAGAGATTATTTTGACGGGCTGGCAGATCAGGATCCCCAGGCCGGCGGGGTTTCTGTCAGCAGTCATTTTGTGGTGGGGCTGGAAGGTGAGGTGATTCAGTGTATTCCGGTCACAGAGATCGCCTATGGGAATGCCCCCAGAAATGAAGATACCATATCCATTGAGGTTTGCCATCCCGATGAGACCGGCAGATTCAGTGACGCAACCTATGCTTCCCTTGTGAAGCTGACGGCCTGGCTGTGCAGGGAGATGAAGCTGGAGCCGGGGGATGTGATTCGCCATTACGATGTGAATGGAAAAAACTGTCCCAAATATTTTGTGGAGGACGAGGCTGCCTGGAAGGAGTTTTTAAAAGATGTAAAAGAGGAAATTTCGTCCTCTGTATAGCAGTTGTGAATCATTAAAAAATAAAAAAGGACTTGCCATTTTATAAGAAAGAGATTACAATGTACTAAGGTTGATTATTATTTAACAATAATACAATTTTTAACAAACTAGGAGGAATTGAATCATGGCAGTAAAAGTAGCAATTAATGGTTTTGGACGTATAGGACGTCTGGCATTCCGTCAGATGTTCGGAGCAGAAGGTTATGATGTAGTAGCAATCAACGATTTAACTGATCCTAAGATGTTAGCGCATTTGTTAAAGTATGATACAGCACAGGGTGGATATGCAGGACATATGGGAGAAGGTCTTCATACCGTTGAGGCCGGAGAGGATTCCATTACCGTTGATGGAAAGAAGATCACCATTTATAAGGAAGCTCAGGCTGCTAATCTTCCATGGGGCAAGATTGGTGTTGATGTAGTTCTGGAGTGTACCGGATTCTACTGCTCTAAGGACAAGGCTCAGGCTCACCTTGATGCAGGCGCTAAGAAGGTAGTTATCTCCGCACCAGCCGGCAACGATCTTCCTACTGTTGTATTCAGTGTAAATGAGAAGACTCTTACTGCTGATGACAAGATTATCTCCGCAGCATCCTGTACCACCAACTGCCTGGCTCCTATGGCTAAGGCTCTTAATGCATACGCTCCTATTCAGAGTGGTATTATGTCTACCATCCACGCTTATACAGGGGATCAGATGATTCTGGATGGACCACACAGAAAGGGTGATTTAAGAAGAGCAAGAGCAGGTGCAGCTAATATTGTTCCTAACTCTACCGGTGCAGCTAAGGCAATCGGTCTGGTTATTCCAGAGCTGAATGGCAAGCTGATTGGTTCCGCACAGCGTGTTCCTGTAACAACTGGTTCTACCACCATCTTAACTGCTGTTGTTAAGAAGGCAGGAGTAACCAAGGAGGACATCAACGCAGCAATGAAGGCAGCTTCTTCCGAGTCCTTTGGATACACTGAGGACGAGATTGTTTCCTCTGACGTAGTAGGTATGAGATATGGTTCTCTCTTTGATTCAACTCAGACCATGGTGGCTCAGATTGCTGAGGATCTGTATGAGGTTCAGGTTGTTGCATGGTATGACAATGAGAACTCCTACACCAGCCAGATGGTTAGAACCATTAAGTACTTTGCTGAGTTAGGCTAATTGTAAGTGATGTTCAAGGTGTTCTGAAAGGGATGTCAAGGCTGGTTCCAGGGTGGGAGCAGAGATTTGACGGATTGGAATTCCTTGAGATATAATAAGCAAGTAGACTCATGAAGGGTCCGGTCGTTTGGACCGGGCTCTTTGTTCGTTAAAATATGAAAGGGGATATAAACCATGTTAAATAAAAAGACAGTGGATGATTTACAAAATTTAAAGGGTAAGAAGGTTCTGGTGCGCTGTGATTTCAACGTGCCGTTAAAGGAAGGTGTGATTCAGAACTACAACCGTATTGACGGCGCAATTCCTACCATCAAGAAGCTTTTGAGCCAGGGAGCCAAGGTTATCCTTTGTTCTCATTTAGGAAAGCCAAAGGGCGAGCCTGTACCTGAGCTGAGCCTTGCTCCTGTGGCCCCTGCTCTCAGTGAGAGGCTGGGAGTGGAAGTGAAGTTTGTGAATGATCCTAAGGTGACAGGCTCTGAGACACAGAAGGTTGCTGCTGAGTTAAAGGAGGGAGAGGTTCTTCTTCTTCAGAATACCCGTTACAGAGTGGAAGAGACTAAGTTTAAAGATGGTGACGGAGCTTCTGAGGGATACGCCAGGGAGCTGGCGGATCTTTGCGATGGTATTTTCGTGAATGACGCATTTGGTACGGCTCACAGAGCTCACTGCTCCAATGTAGGTGTTACAAGATACACCCAGGAGAAGGTAGTTGGCTATCTGATGGAGAAGGAGATTAAATTCCTGGGACAGGCAGTTGAGAATCCGGTTCGCCCCTTTGCTGCTATCCTGGGAGGAGCTAAGGTTTCTGACAAGATCAACGTAATTAACAACCTGTTGGACAAGGTGGATACTCTGATTATCGGAGGGGGAATGGCTTACACCTTTGCCAAAGCACAGGGACAGGAAATTGGAAATTCCTTATGTGAGGCTGACAAGCTGGATTACGCTTTGGAGATGGTTAAGAAGGCAGAGGAGAAGGGCGTTAAGCTGCTCCTTCCAGTGGATCATGTGGAGGGTAAGGAGTTCTCCAATGAGACAGAGCGCAAAGTAGTGGATGTGATCGAAGCAGGCTGGTCAGGCTTTGATATTGGACCTAAGACCATTGAGCTTTACAAGAATGCCTTAAAGGACGCCAAGACCGTTGTGTGGAACGGCCCTATGGGTGTATTTGAATTTTCTAACTTTGCAGAGGGAACTCTGGAGGTTTGCCGTGCAGTTGCAGAATTGTCAGATGCCACCACTGTAATTGGAGGAGGAGATTCCGTTAACGCAGTGAAGAGACTGGGCTTTGCTGATAAGATGAGCCATATCTCCACAGGCGGCGGTGCTTCCCTGGAATTTCTGGAGGGCAGGGAACTGCCGGGTGTGGCTGCAGCTGACAATAAGTAAGAGCTGCAGAATCTGAGATGTTCGGATATGGAAAGGTAAAAGGAGAGGGAACAATCATGGCGAGAAAGAAAATAATAGCGGGTAACTGGAAGATGAATATGACCCCAACAGAGGCAGTGGCTCTGGTGAATCAGTTAAAACCCCTGGTGGCTAATGAGGATGCAGATGTGGTGTTCTGTGTGCCTGCCATCGACATTATCCCTGCTATGGAGGCAGCGAAAGGCAGCAACATCTCCATCGGAGCGGAGAATATGTACTATGAGGAGAATGGCGCCTATACAGGGGAGATTTCTCCCGGGATGCTGGTAGATGCAGGTGTGAAATACGTTATTCTTGGTCATTCTGAGAGACGTGAGTACTTTGCAGAGACAGATGAGACTGTGAACAAGAAGGTGTTAAAGGCCTTTGAACACAATCTGATCCCTATTATTTGCTGTGGAGAGACTTTGACTCAGAGAGAGCAGGGGATTACCATTGACTGGATTCGTCAGCAGATTAAGATTGCATTTTTAAATGTGACTGCTGATCAGGCGAAGAGGGCAGTGATTGCCTACGAGCCAATCTGGGCCATTGGCACTGGGAAGGTTGCAACGACAGAGCAGGCTCAGGAAGTATGCGCAGCTATCCGCGTGTGCATCGGAGAGATCTACGATAAGGCCACAGCAGATGCCATCCGGATTCAGTACGGCGGTTCTGTGTCTGCTTCCTCCGCTCCTGAGCTTTTTGCACAGCCTGATATTGATGGGGGTCTGGTGGGGGGAGCTTCCCTTAAGCCGGATTTTGGAAGCATTGTAAACTATAAAGGATAAGATATAAGCGTTAGGGAAATGCCCTGGAGCGGGAGTTTTGGCTTCAGGGCTTCCCGATTTAAAGGAGATATTTAATTATGGTTAAGAAACCAACTGTATTAATGATACTGGATGGCTACGGTCTCAATGATAATTGCGATCACAATGCTGTGTGCAAGGGCAAAACCCCTGTGATGGATCAGCTGATGAGTGAGTGTCCCTTTGTAAAAGGTGAGGCCAGCGGGATGGCAGTGGGTCTTCCTGAGGGACAGATGGGAAACTCCGAGGTAGGACATTTGAATATGGGAGCAGGCCGTGTGGTGTATCAGGAGCTGACAAGGATTACGAAATCCATTGAGGATGGAGATTTCTTCCAGGTGCCGGAGTTCCTGAAAGCAGTTGAGAACTGCAAGAAGAATGATTCATCCCTCCACCTGTTTGGTCTGGTGTCAGACGGCGGTGTTCACAGTCACAATACTCATATTTACGGTCTGCTGGAGCTGGCTAAGAGAAGCGGCTTAAAGAAGGTGTATGTGCACTGTTTCCTGGATGGCCGGGATACTCCGCCAGAGTCCGGCAAAGGATTTGTGGAAGCATTGGAGGCCAAGATGAAGGAGCTGGGTGTAGGCGAGATTGCCTCTGTAATGGGACGCTACTATGCCATGGATCGTGACAAGAGATGGGATCGGGTAGAGCTGGCTTACAATGCCCTCACAAAGGGTCAGGGAACTTCCCTTTCCAGTGCAGCAGAGGGAATTCAGGCCTCCTATGACAATGGGAAACCAGATGAGTTCGTACTTCCATCTGTGGTTGAGAAGGATGGAAAACCAGTTGCAGTGATCCAGGATGGAGATTCTGTTATTTTCTATAATTTCCGCCCGGATCGTGCCAGGGAGATGGCTCATGCATTTTGTGATCAGACCTTTGATGGCTTTTCCAGAGATAAGAAGCCGGATGTGGTGTTTGTATGTTTCACTGATTACGATGAGGCTCTTACAGGCAAGCTGGTGGCATTTAAGAAGGAGAGCATTGCCAATACCTTTGGACAGTTCCTGGCAGATCACAAAAAGACGCAGGTGAGAATTGCAGAGACGGAAAAATATGCCCATGTCACCTTCTTCTTTAATGGCGGTGTGGAGGAGCCAAACCAGGGGGAGGACAGGATTCTTGTGCCATCGCCAAAGGACGTGGCTACCTATGATTTGAAGCCGGAGATGAGCGCTTACGGGGTATGTGACAAGCTGGTGGAAGCCATCAGGTCAAACCGGTATGACGTTGTTATTATTAATTTCGCAAATCCGGATATGGTAGGTCACACTGGAATTGAGGCGGCGGCCATTAAGGCTGTGGAGGCTGTGGATACCTGCATAGGCCGGGTTGTGGAAGCCATCAGGGAAGTGGATGGAGTTATGTTTATCTGTGCAGATCACGGAAATGTGGAGCAGCTGGCAGATTATAAAACAGGCGAGCCATTTACTGCCCATACCACGAATCCGGTTCCCTTTATTTTGGTAAATGGAGAGCCAGGGGTGACCCTTCGGGAAGGAGGCGCTCTCTGTGATATTGCCCCTACCCTTATTGATTTAATGGGCATGGAGCAGCCCAAAGAAATGACAGGTAAATCTCTGTTGGTAAAGTAAAGAGTGTGGAATCGGGTGGATCGATAAGATAGAAAGGCTGTGAGAGTGTCCGTAGTAGGGCAGTTCTCACAGCTTTTTTATTTGCGGAGCCTGTTTTCTTATCAATCCCCTTGCATTATTTACAGAATATGTGATAATAAGATTGGTTTCTTTCCAGGGGATCCTTTGGAGGAACCGTGGCAGTACATATGGTAACACATAGTAAATGAAAGGAAGCAGAAGGATAGAGGAGAGAAGCCTCTGGCACGCTGCTTAAAATACCAGGAGTTGTAAATAGGAAGGAATGAGTTGAATGAATGAATCTAATTTAGAGATCACATGGAGGGAGCTGGAAGGCTTAAAAACCCAGGAGTTTTATTTGGTAGATATCCGCAATGAGAGTGCAGTGGCCTACGGAATGCTTCCTGGTGCAGTTCATATTCCGGAGAGGGAATTAGAGGATCGCCAGGGAGAGCTGCCTGGTGACAAAAAGATCGTTTTGTATTGTGCAAAGGGAATTTTCAGTCAGGATATGGCGGAAATCCTGCGGGAAAAAGGATGGGACGCTTACAGCCTGGCAGAGGGATATATAGGCTGGCTCCTGGATGATACCAGGAGGCAGAAGCTTCAGGAGACAGAGCTGAAAGAGGGAGGGAGTAAAGAGGATACCAGATCTGAAAAGGTAGAGAAAAGCATACAAAAGCGTTTTCATAAGGATTTGTTCTCTAAGTTTGCCCGCGCAATGAAGGAGTATGAGCTGGTACAGGAGAATGACCGAATTGCAGTTTGTATTTCTGGAGGAAAGGATTCCATGCTGATGGCCAAGCTGTTTCAGGAGTTAAAGCGCCATAATCAATGTCAGTTTGAATTGGTATTCCTGGTGATGGATCCCGGCTATAGCAAAGAGAATCGCCAGATCATTGAGAACAATGCCAGGCTGTTGGACATCCCCATTACTGTATTTGAGTCAGATATATTTGGAGCTGTATATCATGTGGAGAAATCCCCCTGTTACTTATGTGCCAGAATGAGGCGGGGGCATCTTTACAGCAAAGCCAAAGAGCTTGGATGTAATAAGATTGCCCTGGGGCATCACTATGATGATGTGATAGAAACGGTTTTGATGGGAATGCTGTATTCCGGTCAGGTGCAGACAATGATGCCAAAGCTGCGCAGCTCCAATTTTGAAGGAATGGAGCTGATTCGCCCTCTGTATTTGGTTCGAGAGGAGGATATTAAGCGCTGGCGTGATTACAATCAGCTGCATTTTATTCAGTGCGCCTGCCGGTTTACAGACACCTGCTCTACCTGTCATCCGGATGGTCAGGGAGGTTCCAAGCGGATGGAGGTAAAGCAGCTGATTGCAAGAATGAAGGAAACCAATCCGTTTGTGGAGAATAATATTTTTAAGAGTGTGGAAAATGTGAATTTAGACACAGTGATCGCATACAAAGAGCATGGAACGCGCCATCATTTTTTAGAGAAGTATTCAGATGGAGAGAAAGGAGAGACGTTTAAATAACATAGTCATCTCCCGGCTGCTCCTGACTCATTAAATCTGCAATGGTGATACTGTCCAGATATTCGCTGATTACCTTGTCCAGCCCCTTCCATAGAGGTAAGGTTTTGCAGAAAGGCTTTCTGGGACAGTCATCCTGCCCGTCATTCAGACAGGATACGGGAGCCAGGGAAGGCTCTGCTGCACGTAGAATGCTTCCCACCGTATATTGATCCGGTGATTTTGTCAGCCGATAGCCTCCGCCCTTTCCTCGAAGTCCTGTTAAAAATTTGTTTTTTACCAGGACTTTTAAAATGCCTTCCAGATATTTTTCGGATATCTCCTGTCGATTGGCTGTTTCCTTCAGGGGAATATAGCGATCTGACTGATGTTCCGCTAAATCTATCATGATACGAAGGGCATAGCGTCCTTTGGTTGAAACCAGCATCTGTCCATCCTCCAAGTGTTTTTGTAATTTATTATACAATAGGAAAAATAGAAAGATCAACCTTAAGATGGGAAAGAAATAGGAATTGACAAATTCACAGGAAGAGGATATAATTCCTATTAACATACTTGAAAAGTAGGTAATAAGCATATAATCGAAGATGGGAGGAAATGGATATGGGTAAATTTTATACTTCTGCGGATCAGCTGATTGGCAGAACCCCTCTGCTGGAGCTGGTTCACATAGAGGAGGAGGAGGGACTGGAGGCACGTATCCTGGGAAAGCTGGAATATTTTAATCCGGCAGGTTCTGTAAAGGATCGGATTGCAAAAGCCATGATCGAGGATGCCGAGGCAAAGGGAATACTAAAGCCGGGCTCTGTGATCATTGAGCCTACGTCTGGAAATACCGGCATAGGGCTGGCCTCTGTAGCTGCCGCCAGAGGATATCGTCTTATGATTGTTATGCCGGATACCATGAGTGTGGAACGGCGTCAGCTGATGAAGGCCTATGGGGCAGAGCTGGTATTGACGGATGGTACAAAGGGGATGAGGGGTGCCATTGAAAAAGCGCAGGAGCTGCTAAAGGAGATTCCTGACAGCTTTATTCCGGGGCAGTTTTCCAATGCGGCCAATCCAGAGGTGCACAGGAGAACGACAGGCCCTGAAATATGGGAAGATTTGGATGGAAAGGTGGATATTTTTGTGGCAGGGGTAGGAACCGGCGGAACGGTGACAGGAGTGGGAAGTTACCTAAAGAGCCGGAATCCGGATATAAAGGTTGTGGCGGTGGAGCCTGCCGGCTCTCCTGTTTTGAGCAAAGGCACTCCGGGTTCCCACAAGATTCAGGGCATAGGTGCAGGGTTTGTTCCCTCTGTGCTGGATACGAGTATTTATGATGAAATTATGGTAGTGGAAAATGAGGCAGCTTTTTCAATGGGAAAGAAAATTGGAAGATCAGAAGGCATACTGGTAGGTATTTCCTCAGGAGCAGCTGTGTGGGCTGCCATTCAAGTAGCAAAACGCCCGGAGAATAAGGGGAAGATCATTGTCACTGTGCTTCCTGATACAGGAGAGAGATATCTTTCCACCCCCCTGTTTGAAGTGTAGCAGATAAAAGGATTTCTATAAGCAAAAGAACAGCAGTCCGGTGTTGGGGCTGCTGTTCTTTTGTGTGGAAAGAGGTCTGAGCTTTGTCGGGGAAATCAGTAAGAAGAGAAGAAGAAGATCCTGCATTTCTTATGGAAAAAAAACAGGTTTTATGGTACACTAATAAATACCCTGTTGGGGAGGAAGGAGGCCTCCGGATTAGGGGAATGATGAATCAGCAGATGGAAAGCAGGAGAGATGAAAACAAGTATACTGATAAGGAGATTTGCCCCATATTACCGCAAGTATCTGGGGATTATGACAATGGATTTATTCTGCGCTGCACTTACAACGGTGTGTGAGCTGACCCTTCCATTGATTTTGCGTTATATTACCAATATTGGCATGAGTGATTTGTCCTCACTTACCCTTCGGACGATACTGATGATTGGAGGCTTCTATTTTGTTTTGCGTATGATTGATGGGGCAGCCAGCTTTTATATGGCCTATACGGGTCATGTAATGGGAGCGTCCATTGAGACGGATATGAGAGAGGATGCCTTCAGGCATTTACAGAAGCTGTCTGATAACTACTTTAACAATACCAAGGTAGGGCAGATTATGTCCCGAATTACCAGCGACCTGTTTGATGTGACGGAATTTTCCCATCACTGCCCGGAGGAATTTTTTATTGCCTTTTTAAAGATGGTTGTGTCATTTATAATTTTGTCACAGATCAATGTTCTGCTGACTGTAATTATCTTTGTGATGCTTCCTGTGATGATTTTAGCATGTTCTTATTTTAACATTCAGGTAAAGAAAGCCTTTAAGCGCCAGAGGGATCACATTGGAGATCTGAATGCCAGAATTGAGGATAGTCTTCTGGGCAATAAGGTAGTTCGTGCCTTTGCCAATGAGGCGGTAGAGATCGAAAAATTTGATCGTGACAATAAGGAATTTTTGAATATTAAGCGCCATACCTACAAATATATGGCGGCTTTCCAGAATACCATCCGAATGTTTGATGGACTGATGTATGTGGTGGTTATCGTCGCTGGGGGTCTGTTTATGATGAATGGACTGATTTTGCCGGCAGATCTGGTAGCTTATACTCTGTATGTGACCACTCTTCTGGCTACGATTCGCAGAATTATTGAATTCGCAGAACAGTTCCAGCGGGGAATGACAGGAATCGAGCGGTTTACAGAGCTGATGGATGCAGGGGTAGATATCTTTGATGAAGCAGATGCAGTTCCTCTCTGTGATGTGGAGGGTCAGATTACCATTAAAGATTTATCGTTCCAATACCCGGATGACCAGACTCCTGTGCTGTCAGATATTAATTTGACTATAAAACCAGGGGAGAAGGTGGCTCTGGTGGGACCGTCAGGAAGCGGAAAGACAACCCTGTGCAATCTCATTCCGCGTTTTTACGATCCGACACAGGGGGATATTCTTCTGGATGGACAGAATCTGAAGAAAGTGACTCTTCAAAGCTTGAGAAGCAATGTGGGTGTGGTTCAGCAGGAGGTTTACCTGTTTTCAGGAAGCGTCTATGAGAATATTGCTTATGGTAAACCAGGGGCGGACAGAGAAGAGGTCATCCGGGCAGCAAAGCTGGCCGGGGCTCATGAATTTATTGAGAACTTAAGGGATGGCTATGATACCTACGTGGGAGAGCGGGGGGTAAAGCTCTCCGGGGGACAGAAGCAGAGGATCAGCATTGCCCGTGTTTTCTTAAAGGCTCCAAAGGTACTGCTTCTGGATGAGGCCACAGCGGCTCTTGACAATGAGAGTGAACATCTGGTGGCAGAATCCCTGGATAAGCTGGCAGCAGGCAGAACCACCCTTACCATTGCCCATCGGTTAACGACCATTCGGGGGGCTGACCGTATTTTGGTTCTTTCAGGGAGCCAGATTGCAGAGGAAGGAAATCATGATGCATTGATGGAGAAGAAAGGTTTGTATTATCAGCTGTATACCACGGCAAACCATTCCGGTCAGGTGATTGAATAGAGGAGATATTAGATAGATGAAGATAGCGATTGTGACGGACAGCAACAGCGGAGTGACTCAGAGGGAGGCAGAAGATCTGGGGATTCATGTATTGCCTATGCCTTTTATGATTGATGGAAGGGTGTATTATGAAGGGGTAGATTTAACACCTGAGGAATTTTACAGGAAGATGGAGGAGGGCGGGGATGTTACTACCTCCCAGCCCTCCCCCAAGGATGTGATGGAGCTGTGGGATCGCCTTCTGGAGGAGTATGAGGAGGTGGTGCATATTCCGATGTCCAGTGGTTTAAGCGGCTCTTGTCAGACTGCTTTAATGCTGGCAGGCGAGTATGAGGGAAGAGTCCATGTGGTGAACAATCAGAGAATTTCTGTTACGCAGAGACAGTCTGCCCTGGATGCCAGGGATTTGGCCCGGAAGGGGTATGGTGGGGCTGAGATTTTGGAGATTCTGGAACGTGTGAAGTTTGAGAGCACCATCTATATTACAGTGGACACACTGAAATATTTAAAAAGGGGGGGCAGGATTACAGCGGCGGCAGCAGCTTTGGGAACCCTTCTTAAGATTAAGCCTGTGCTTACAATTCAGGGGGAAAAGCTGGATGCATTTTCCAAGGCCAGAACCATGAAGCAGGCCAGAACCACGATGCTGACAGCCATAGCCCGTGATTTGGAGGAGCGGCTGGGGGACAAGACCGGGGAGCATACCTATCTTCACATTGCACATACATGCAGTGAGGAGGCTGCAAAGGAGCTGGAGCAGACGGTTCAGGAGATGTATCCCAATGCGCCTGTTTACAGTGCTCCTCTCTCTCTGGGAATTGGGTGCCACATCGGTCCGGGGGCGCTGGCAGTCGCTTGCAGTAAGCAGTTAAAGGAGCTGGAATAAGTGGAGGATAACAGATGGCTTTCCTTTCTTCGGGGTCGCGGGATAAGCATGAAGGTACCCATGGTGCTGATTATGATTGCTTTGGCAGTGCTTCCACTTGTGATTCAGTCAGGAATTATGCTGGGCTCTTTTAATCAGGGTCAGCTGGATGGGCGATCCATTGAGATACAGAACCAGTGTGTTGTTCTCAGCAATAAGATGACACGATCCGGTTATATGGCAGCAGATAAGAAGAACAATGTGGGGCTGGACAACCAGATGCAGGCTATTTCTGAGGTGTATAACGGAAGAATTGTTGTTGTTAACAGCAATTTTAAGGTGATTACAGATACCTTTAATCTGGCTACAGGGAAGTTTTATATCTCTGAGGAGGTGATCCGGTGCTTCAGTGGGGAGAGCAGAAGTCATTACAACAAGGAGATGGAATACCTGGCTCAGACCATTCCAATCTATGATCCTGCAAATGAGAAGCGTGTGAATGGGGTGATTGTGGTTACTGCCTCCACAGAGCATCTGTTGTCTTTGACTGATAAGGTGATGGGTAAGTCTCAGTTTTTTATTGTATGTATCACTCTGGTACTGTCCATTCTGGCTATTTTGGCAGCCAGGATTCTTCTGGAGCCCTTCAAACGGCTGCAGAGAACCTTTGATCGTGTGGAACAGGGTGATTTGGATGCAGATATCACAGAGGATAGCTACAGTGAAACAAGGCAGCTGTCTCTTTCAGTTCAAAAATCCCTGAGTAAGCTAAAGGCCGTGGATCAGTCTCGCCAGGAGTTTGTGTCCAATGTGTCCCATGAACTTAAAACACCGATCACCTCCATCCGGGTTCTGGCAGACTCCCTTATGGGGATGGAGGATGTGCCTGTGGAGCTGTACCGGGAGTTTATGACTGATATCTCAGATGAGATCGACCGGGAGAATCAGATTATAGAGGATCTTTTGAACCTGGTAAAGATGGATAAATCTGCTGACAGTCAGCTGAATATGGAACAGGTGAATATTAATGGGGAGCTGGAGCTGATTTTAAAACGGCTTCGTCCGATTGCCAAACGGGGAAATGTGGAGCTGATTCTGGAAAGTATTCGGGATGTGACAGCAGATGTGGATAAGGTGAAGATTTCTCTGGCAATCACGAACCTGGTGGAAAATGCCATCAAATATAACATAGACGGGGGCGCCGTTCGGGTAACACTGGATGCGGATCACAAGTATTTCTATGTGAAGGTGACTGATACAGGGATCGGCATACCGGAGGATTGTGTGGAGTACATTTTTGAGCGGTTTTTCCGAGTGGATAAGTCTCGCTCCAGAGAGGTGGGAGGAACAGGACTTGGTCTGGCCATTGCGAAGAATATCATTCAGATGCACCAGGGAGTGGTGGATGTGGAGAGCGAATTGGGAGAGGGAACTACCTTTAATGTGAGGATCCCATTGAATTATGTGCCCAGGCAGGAGGCAAAATGATGAAAGGACTGAAAGCGGGAGTTTTTTTTCTGCTCCTTGGAGCGGCAGCTCTGATGCTGACTGCCTGTGAGGGCAGGGGAGAGGTTGGGCCCGCAGAGGGCAGGTATCTGATTTACTATATGAATGCAGCTGCTACCAAGCTGGTACCAAGGGTATATCAGGCTCAGTCGGAGGGACAGGAGGATTTGGTGAAGGAGCTGATGGAGCAGTTGTTAAATGTTCCCAAGGATCTGGATGCGCAGCCAGTGCTTACAGATAAGGTAGCTTACCAGTTTAGCCGCCTGGAGGATCAGGTTCTGTATCTTTATTTTGATGTGAATTATACGTCCATGAAGCCGGAGCGGGAAATTTTGTGCAGAGCGGCTCTTGCAAGAACGCTGACCCAGATAGAGGGAGTGGATTATATTAATATTTACTGTGGGGATCAGCCCTTGATGGATCGCCAGGGAAATTTGGTAGGGATATTGTCCAGCAGTGATTTTATTATGGATACCAGCAATGTGAATGCTTATGAAAAGACGGAGCTGACGTTGTATTTTGCAAACAGCACAGGGGATAAGCTGGTGGCTGAAAAGAGGGAGGTAGTCCATAATATCAATACTTCTATGGAGCAGCTGGTTGTAGAGCAGCTGATAGCCGGGCCAAAAGAGGAAGGACATTTTCCCACGCTTCCGCCTTCTTGTAAGATACTCAGTATCTCTGTGACAGATAATGTGTGTTATATTAACTTTGACTCAGCTTTTTTGGGAGCATCCCTGTCTGTGAATGAGTACATTCCCATTTATTCCATTGTGGATTCTCTGTCAGAGCGGACAGCCATTACAAAGGTACAGATTTTGGTAAATGGGTCAAAGGACGTGATGTACAGAGATGTGGTATCTCTCAACGCTGCTTTTGAGAGAAGTCAGGAATATATCGAGGGAGTTCGGTAAAAGAAAGTTTTTTAGCAGGATTTAAGGGTGTTGGTGATGATAGAATAACTGAAAGGAAAATAAACTGAATATGAAAAGACCGCTTGTGACTGTAGCAGCAGGATTCGTACTTGGAGAGGTGCTTGCCCTGCAATTAGAACAGGCGGCAGTTTCCGGTTTCTTGAAGGGGCTGGTTTGGGGTCTTGTGCTGACCATAGGAATGGTCTTAGCTCTTGGCTTAGGACCGGCTGGCGGAAAGAGGCCGGCGCGGTGGAGGCTCCCGGAGCTATTCCATAGCCGGAAGGGAAAGAAGCAGGGCAGAGACGCTGAACGGAGAGCGTTTCTGCTCTTTTTTGTGCTGATGTCAGCTGGGGGATTTGTGGGATATGTAAGAGGCAGCCAGGTCAGGACAGAGCTGGACAAACAGGAGGAGGCAGCAGAATCCTTTGCCGGCTCTGAGGTGACAGTGACAGGAACCATCGGAAAAGGGGAGTATAGGTCAGATCAGACCCGTTTGGTATTAGAAGAAGTGAAGGTTCAGGATGGAAGAAGGGAGGAGCGGCTTGGGAGGGTGATGGTGTATGTGGATGGAGTGTGGGAGGCAGGAGAAGATGGGAGGGAAGGATTTTCTGACTGGAGAGACAAGGATCGTGAGTTGGAGGTGGGAAAGAAGGTCCGGGTAGAAGGGAAACTGGAGATGATAGAAGGGCCAAGGAATCCGGGAGAGTTTGATTTCAGGAGATATTACCGCTCAAAGGGAGTTGTGTGCAGGTTGTTTGGGGAACGGGTGGAGATTGTGGGAGGGGAAGCTGCTCCCTACTACAGGTGGCTGAATCAGTTTCGTCGGGGGTGCTCTGATATTTTGGATCAAATCTCTCTGCCGGAGGATAGCGCAGTGTTTAAGGCGGTTTTACTGGGGGATACCTCCTGGCTGGAACCCCAGGTGAGATCTATGTATCAGAGAAGTGGTATTTCTCACCTTTTGGCAGTCAGCGGACAGCATTTGGCGATCATAGGAGGCGGAATGTATTGCTTGCTGAGGAGAGGAGGGCTTGGATTTAAGTCAGCCGGTGGGGCGGCAGGAATCTTGGTCGTCAGCTTTGGAGTGATGACAGGATCCTCTGGATCTGCCATGAGGGCAGTTGTGATGATCCTCTGCCTGTGGCTGTCAGGGGTTGTGGGGAGAACCTATGATACACTGTCGGCTTTGGGGCTGGCTGCTATAGCTTTGCTGTTTGGACAGCCCTACCTGTTGTTTCAAAGTGGATTTCAGCTGTCCTTTGGGGCAGTGTTGGCCATTGGAGGACCGGGGAGCCTGATGATTCAGGCTTGGAAGATGGAGGAGGGGTGGGAGAAAACGCTGGCAGTCAGCCTTTCGGTTCAGATGGTGATTACACCGGTTATACTGTACTTTTATTTTTCGTATCCTTTGTATGGTATGTTTCTGAATCTGTTGGTGATTCCTCTTGTATCGGTTCTTATGTATTCAGGAATCCTGGGGATCAGCCTGGGAAGTATTTGGATTCAAGGAGGCTCTGCCGCTGTGGGAGCAGGTCACTATATTCTTCAGGTGTATGAATGGCTTTGCAGAATGACAGAAAAGCTGCCAGGGTACAGCCTTGTAATGGGAAAACCTGAATGGTGGCAGATAATCGTCTATGGAGCAGGGATAGGAGGAAGCCTGTATGGAGCAATGATTTGGAAGGAGGGAGAGGAAAGAACGGTCAAAGGGCTGGGAATAGGGTTATGTTCTTATATCCTCAGCTTCTTCCTCCTTTTTCCTGTTCCGGTGAAGGGACTGGAGGTTATCTGTCTGGATGTGGGGCAGGGAGATGGGATTTTAATGGAGACAAGGGATGGGGTTATTTTGGTGGATGGGGGGAGCAGCAGCGAGAAGAGATTGGGGGAAAAGACAATGGAGCCGTGTTTAAAAAGCAGGGGAATCAAGGTGATTGATTATAGTATTATAAGCCATGGGGACAGGGATCATATAAGTGGGGTGGAGTACTTGCTGGAGGAGTCTGAGGATATAAGGATTAAGAACCTGATTCTGCCCTCTCTGGGAAAGGGAGAGGCTGTGTATCAGGAGTTGGAGCAAAAGGCAAGGGAAAGAGGCGCCAATGTGAGGTATATGGAGGCGGGGGAGAGGATAGAGCTGGGGGGATTGAAGCTTAATTGCCTTTATGCAGGGAATGAATGTTTATCCTGGGGAGAGGAACGAAATGGGCATTCTCTGGTGTTGTGTGCAGATTATAAAAATTTCCATATGCTTTTGACAGGAGATATGGGGTCAGATCAGGAGGAGGATTTGCTGACACAGTCTGAGGGAGGAGGGGTAAGTCCTTCTCTGGGGGCGCTTCAAAGAGAACATTTGAGCCATATCACTGTCTTAAAAACGGCGCACCACGGCTCCGATTATTCCAGCTCCCAGAGATTTTTGCAGGAGATTTCACCTGAGCTTGCTGTAATTTCCTATGGAAGAGAGAACTCCTATGGACACCCTTCTCCCCAGGTATTGGAACGGTTTTTCCGTCTGAAGATACCGGTGATGGAAACAGGGAATGGAGGGGCGATTATTTTGAAAACAGATGGGGACAGGCTTTGGAGGGGGAGTTTTTTAGGGGCATAGTGTAAAATGGTAGCTATTTCTCCACTTCTGTAGTAGAATATTGTGGTAAGGAAGAAACGAAGCATCATTGAAATTTGAGGATGGCCCCGGAGGGAAATCATGCTGTATATACATAAGATTCAGTCCCCGGTAGGGAGATTGACCCTTTCCAGTGATGGGGAGAGTCTGACGGGGCTCTGGATAGAAGGACAAAAGCATTATGCAAGCACGCTGGATCCTTCCCTTTTAGAAGGGAGTGGAACAGGGGCAGTGCGCCTTAAGGAGAAGTGGGAAGAGAAGGAAGGGGTGAAGGCCGGAGGGGATTTGCCTGTTTTTGACCACGGGATCCGCTGGCTGGAGGCTTATTTTAAAGGTCAGGAGCCGGGAGAACTGCCCAGACTGTCCCCTGTGGGGAGCGAATTTCGTCAGATGGTATGGAAGGTGCTTTTGGAGGTTCCCAGAGGACACACCACTACCTATGGAAAAATTGGACAAGAGGTAGCTGAACGGACAGGAAGACGCTCCATGTCGGCTCAGGCAGTAGGAGGAGCTGTGGGACATAATCCAATTTCCATTATGATTCCCTGCCACCGTGTGCTGGGAGCGGAGGGAGGCCTGATTGGCTATGCAGCAGGAGTTGGGGTTAAGAAGATGCTTTTGGAGATAGAAGGGGAGGTGGGGAAGGGCTTATGATTTATACGGTACCTCACTACTACAGGCAGTTTTGCTGTCTGGCTTCCTCCTGCCCTGATACCTGCTGTGCAGGCTGGGGGATTGCCATCGATTCAGAATCTTTAAGAAAGTACAGGAATACAAAAGGGGCATTGGGAAATCGCCTTTATCATTCGATTAACTGGAAGGAGTCTTCTTTCAGACAGCACCATAGGAGGTGCGCCTTTTTAAATGATCATAATCTCTGCGATTTGTATACGGAAGCAGGGCCTGCAAGTTTGTGCCGGACCTGCCGCACCTATCCCAGACATGTAGAAGAGTTTGAGGGGTGCAGGGAGATTTCCCTGTCCCTGTCCTGTATTGAGGCGGCAAAGATCATTCTAAGCTGTAAGGATCCGGTGCGCTTTATCACCAGGGAGAATCAGAGGGAGGAGACTTACCATAGCTTTGATTTTCTCTTGTATACAAAGCTTATGGATACGAGGGAGTTACTGATGGAAATCCTTCAGAACCGGAGTTTGAGCTGGCAAAGCCGGATTTCTCTCTGCCTGGGGCTGGTTCACGATTTCCAGGGGAGGGTACAAAAAGGCCGTCTTTTTGAAACAGATGCTGTACTTGAGCGCTGCCGCCAAAGGATGAGAGGCGGGGATGTGAGGGAGAGCCTCACAAGATGGAGGAAGAATCATCCGGGGCCGGAAGGCGGAAGATACCAGGTGATGAGGAAGCTGTTTCAGATATTTGAACAGATGGAGGTGCTGAATCAGGAGTGGCCTGTGTATCTGAGGAGGCTTAGGGAAGTTCTTTATGGAGAAGGGGATAAGGCATATGAGAGACAGCGCTGTGCTTTTTTAAACAGCAGCTGGGGGGAAGAGATGCCTCTTTGGAGTGAGCAGCTCATGGTATATTTTGTATTTACCTATTTTTGTGGAGCTGTGTATGATGAACGTCCATATGGAAAGCTGAAGCTGGCTGTGGCCGGCACTCTCGTGATAGAGGAGATGTTTCAGGCTCTCTGGGTGCTAGAGGAAGCCAATCTGGAGTTTATGGATTTGGTGGATGGGGCTCACCGTTATTCCAAAGAAGTGGAGCATTCTGACAGGAATAAGACAATCCTGGAGCAGAAGCTGACGTTTGACGAAGCATTTTCCCTTACCTCTCTTTTGAAGGCGGTAAACGGACTCTGAGGTTTTACATCAAAATTTCAATGTCTGTTTTAGAATCTGAAGAACAGACATTATCATATAAAGAATGTTACAAGTAATGGAAACCCAAGAAAATCTGGAAGGAGATAGAAAGATGAGTGAATGTAACCATAATTGTGGTTCCTGCAGTTCAGGCTGTGGGAGTCACACACCAGATAAAAGTGAATTTTTAGAGGCGCTTCATCCTGACAGCTCGGTGAAGAAGGTGATCGGTATTGTCAGTGGAAAAGGCGGTGTAGGCAAATCCCTGGTTACTTCCATGATGGCAGTGAGTATGAATCGGAAGGGAAAGAAAACGGCCATTCTGGACGGAGATATTACAGGGCCATCCATACCCATGGCGTTTGGTATCAGGGAGGAGGGGGCAGTGACCTCCCCGGATGGACAGCTGATGCTTCCTGCCAGGTCTATGGAGGGAGTAGAGATTATGTCTGCCAACCTTCTTCTGGACAAGGATACAGATCCGGTTATCTGGAGAGGCCCTATTATTGCAGGGGCAGTAAAGCAGTTCTGGTCTGAGACGTTGTGGCAGGATATTGAGTATATGTTTGTGGATATGCCTCCAGGCACAGGGGATGTGCCTCTGACTGTATTCCAGTCTCTTCCAGTGGATGGGATTGTGATTGTTACCTCTCCTCAGGAGCTGGTGAGTATGATTGTTTCCAAGGCAGTGAATATGGCCAGAAAGATGGACGTTCCCATTATAGGAATTGTGGAGAACATGAGTTATCTGGAATGCCCTGATTGTAAGAAGCGCATTCAGGTCTTTGGGGAGAGCCATGTGGAGGAAGTGGCAACGGAGCATGGATTAAAGGTTCTGGCACAGATTCCCATTGATCCAAGGATCGCCCGGATGGTAGATGCCGGCCAGGTGGAATACCTGGACATGCCATGGTTTGATAAGGCAGTGGAGGCAGTGGAACTTTTATAAGGTAGAAGTACAAGAGACGAGAGATAATGGAGTGAACCGATGAATATGAATATTAACATGAATCCCAATAGTGAGCTTCATCAGTCCATTGTTCATGTGCCAGATCTGGTACAGGTGCCTGAGGTATGGATGAACCAGGCCAGGCAGTTTCAACAGGCTATGATGAGATACACCTGTGCCATCCGTGAGGTAAAGACAAAGCTGGAGGTACTCAACGATGAACTGTCTGTGAAGAATCAGCGAAACCCCATCGAAATGATCAAGTCCAGAGTGAAAAAGCCCATAAGTATTGTGGAGAAGCTTCACCGAAGAGGACTTGAGCTTTCCCTGGAATCCATGGAAAAGAATCTGGATGATGTGGCCGGAATCCGTATTATTTGCTCCTTTGTAGATGATATCTACGAGGTGGCAGAAATGCTGGTGCGCCAGGATGATGTGACGGTGATTGGGGTGAAGGATTATATTAAGGCTCCTAAGCCCAATGGCTACCGCAGCTACCATATGATTGTGGAGATTCCTGTATTTTTTTCTGATAGCAAGAAGCCAATACGGGTGGAGGTGCAGATCCGAACCATAGCAATGGATTTCTGGGCCAGTCTGGATCATCAGCTGAAGTATAAAAATTCGCTGGTTGATGAGGATGGATCCATTAGCAGAGAGTTAAAGGCATGCGCCAATGTTATTTCCGAGACGGATCAAAAGATGCTGGAAATACGCAAGCGAATTGAAGCAAAGGGTGTGAAATTAACCAGGAACTAGCTGAGGCAGGGGTTAATAGGCGTAAGAAATCAGTCGTACCCATTGGATCTAGTACAAATAATAAGACAGGGTTTCCGTGATTTGGAACCCTGTTTTTTGATACAGCTTCAGGGCTGCCTGGTTGGAGCCGGAAACCTGAAGCAGAAGGGTATGGTAGCCTGCCCTTCTCAGTATCTGTACCAGCCGGTTTAAAAATGTCAGGGTCAGACCCTGACGTCGATATTCAGGGCGGGTCTCAAGGGAAAACAGGTAGACGTTTCTGCCGTGAGTCCTGAGATGGCAGGTAATAGGGGGAGGAGACAGGCGGGAGCTTTTGGTATCAGGCCATGCACACAGGGAAATCTCCTGCTCTTTTAGAGAATGGTTTTCCCAGAAATTGGGTTCTATATGGAAGCTTAATCCCATATCATCGGAGAGAGTTACAGGGAGGTCAGGGGAGGAGAAAGAGAGCCTCATCATATATTCACTGTGGGAATACACGGCTTCCAGATGTGCCAGTACATGTAAGGCCTGAGGGCATTGTCCATCTGTGACAAACACCAGATCGGGCTCTCCTTTCTCTTCACAGTAATCCAGAACCTGATTTAGAAGCTGTGAGAAATATCCGTTTTCCCGGCAGTCAGGGCAGGTGAATCCATAGCATTCCCAGAGGCTTGGGTGGATTTCACAGAGAGCGAAATAGGCGATCACCTTCTGACTGTTATCCTTTAAGATCCAGTAATGATCTCCATCTGAGGGGAAGGAGAGGGTGAGATGGTCATATGTCTTGCACTGGTTTGTGAGTGCTGTCAATTCCTTCACTTCTCCAGGGGATAGGGTACAGGTGTGATTGATATACATAGGTAAAACCTTCCGATGATGTTTTTATAATATTGTAGAACAGAGGATAGGAAAATGCAATGGAAGCAGATTGTATTTCTTATGTTTTTTCAGAGCCCATGCCTTGAATCTGGAAATATGAGGTGGTAAAATAAAGACCGCAGGAGTCATGGTATCAGGAGGGGAGAGGATAGAATGAGATACGTAAAACAGATAGGAATTATTTTAGGAATTACCCTGGTGGGAGAGGTTTTGTACATGGTTTTGCCCCTTCCGGTTCCAGCAGGGGTTTATGGGCTGTTTCTCATGCTGGGGGCGCTCATAAGCGGTGTGATAAAGCTGGAGAGCGTGGAGGGAACAGGGAATTTTTTGCTGGATACCATGTCCATGATGTTTATACCGGCAACAGTGGGGATCGTGAAGAGCTTTGGGGAGCTAAAAGCAGTACTTGTTCCTTTTCTGGCCATTATTGCAGCTTCCACCTTGCTGGTTATGATTGTGACCGGGAAGATGGCTCAGTGGATCATTGGAAGAAGCCGGGGGGAAGAAGCTTCAAAGACCCTCACGGAGAATTCTGTTAAACTGGCAAAAGAAAAGGAGGAGTGACAAGATGAGAGAGAGCGTCAGAGCAATTCTGGAAGGATCGCAGTATTTTGGTTTCATTGTAAGCATAGGGGCATATCTTTTTAGCTGCTGGCTGAAAAACAGGACAGGCCTGGCAATTCTAAATCCCCTTTTAGTTGCTTCTGCATTGGTGATTGGGTGCATCGTAGGAGTAGGGATGGACTATGAAGCATATAATAAGGGAGCCTCTTACCTGAGCTGGCTTTTGACGCCGGCTACCGTTTGCCTGGCGATCCCATTGTATAAGCAGCTTCATCTTCTCAGGAAGCATGCAGGTGCGGTGATTGTGGGAATTACCTCCGGGGTAGTTACCAGCACTGTCAGCATTTTCCTTCTGTGTCAGGTGCTGGGAATGAGCCATACCCATTACGTCACATTGCTGCCCAAGTCGATTACAACGGCCATCGGCATGGGGGTAAGTGAGGAGGCAGGAGGAATTGTCACCTTGACTGTCATGAGTATTATTATTACAGGGGTGATTGGAAATATTGCAGGAGAGGGAATTCTTAGAAGATTCCATATTTCTCATCCGGTAGCGAAGGGACTGGCTATGGGTACCAGCTCCCATGCAGTGGGAACCGTAAAGGCATTGGAGATGGGAGAGATAGAGGGAGCCATGAGCAGCTTGTCCATTGCAGTGGCAGGTCTTATGACTGTGATTGCAGTACCCATCGCAGCAGGCTGGCTGTAGAACATAGAATCTATATGGAAAAAACAGAGAGGAGCGGACAAAATGAAGCAGCGAAGTGATGTGGATGAAAAGGATACATGGAGATTAGAGGACATGGTAGCGGATGATGGAACCTGGGAGCTTCTGTTTCAGGAGGTATCTGAGCAGGTCTCTCAGCTTGGAGCATATAAAGGAAAGCTGGAGGAATCCTCAGATACCCTCTATGACTGCCTGGTACTGGAAGAGGAGTTGTCCAGAAAGACAGAGCTTCTTTATGTATACTCCAGAATGCGATCAGACGAGGATACAGGGAATCAGAAGTACCAGGATATGTTTTCCAGAGCGAAGTCTCTTTCCTTTAAGTGTGGAGAGTGCTCCTCTTTTATTGTGCCGGAGATTATGGCAATGGAGCCGGAGGTTTTGAGCCGATATAGAAGCTCAGGCAATGGAATCAGCCATTTTGACCGTGTATTTGAACTGATTCTGGCAAAGAGAAGCCACACCCTTTCAGGGGAGATGGAGGAGCTGCTGGCTCAATCCTATGAAGCTACCCAGGGAGCCGGCCAGATATTTACCATGTTTAATAATGCAGATGTGAAGTTTCCGATGATGACAGGGGAGAATGGGGAGGGAATTCAGATTACCCATGGAAATTATATTTCCCTTATGGAGAGTCAGGACAGGAGAATCAGAAGAGATGCCTTTGAGGGGTTGTATGGGGTTTATAAGCAGTACTCCAACACATTGGCAGCTGCCTTCTCTTCCAACGTAAAGCAGGCGGTTTTCTACGCAAAAGGGAAGAAATACGATTCCAGCAGACAGTATTATCTTGCAGATAATGAAGTTCCTGAGAGTGTGTATGATCATCTGATTCAGGCAGTGAGGGAGAGCCTTCCCCTCCTTCACCGGTATGTGGGGATTAGAAAGAGGGTTCTGGGATTTGATGAACTCCATATGTATGATCTGTATGTGCCTATGGTGGCGGCAATGGATCGCCACTATACCTTTGAGGAAGCAAAGGAGATGGTGAAGAAAGGGCTTGCGCCTTTGGGGGAGGAGTATTTGCAGCTGTTACAGGAAGGGTTTGACAATCGTTGGATCGATGTGTATGAGAATGAGGGGAAGAGAAGCGGGGCGTACTCCTGGGGAGCCTATGGAAGCCATCCCTATGTGCTGCTGAATTTTCATGGAACGCTGAATGATGTTTTTACGCTGGCTCATGAGATGGGGCACTCCATTCACTCCTGGTATTCTGACCACAGTCAGCCTTTTACCTACGCCGGATATAAAATTTTTGTGGCGGAGGTGGCCTCCACCTGCAATGAGGCTCTGTTAATACGCCATCTGTTAAAGAAAGCATCCGGCAGGGAGGAAAAAGCTTATCTTCTGAACCACTTTTTGGAGAGCTTCCGGGGAACGGTTTTTCGGCAGACCATGTTTGCAGAGTTTGAACATATGGCTCACAGGAAGGGAGCAGAGGGGGAAAGCCTGACTTCTGAGAGGCTGTGCCAGATGTATCGTCAGCTGAATGAGGATTATTTTGGCCCGGACATGAAGGTGGATCACTTAATCGATTATGAGTGGGAGCGGATTCCTCATTTTTATACTCCTTTTTATGTCTATCAGTATGCAACAGGATTCTCGGCAGCTGTGGCAATTAGCAGTAAAATTATAAAGGGTGAGAAGGGGGCATTGGAGGGCTACAAGAGGTTTTTACAGGGAGGCTGTTCTATGAAGCCGATTGAACTTTTAAAGCTCTGCGGTGTGGATATGTCCTCCACTGAGCCTGTGAAGGAAGCCCTGGCATTGTTCGGGGAGCTTTTAGATGAATTTGAGCAGTGCTGCTTATAGGAGACAGGAGGCGATATGACTCATTTTTCCATTCCTGTGTGTTCCTTCCTTGAAACCAAACCGGTTCTGTGATAGAATGGTAAAGATTTGGACAGGGGACAAGCGTTTAGAACAAAGTGTTCAAAACCAGGAGGAAGAAGGATGATTAGGCAGTTAATTGAGAAAATAGAGAATACAAAGGCACCTGTTTGCGTGGGACTGGATCCTATGCTGTCCTATGTGCCTGAACATCTGTTGCAGAGATCTTATGATACCTTTGGCGAGACCTTCGAGGGAGCCGGGGATGCCATTTGGCAGTTCAATCGGGAGATTATTGATTGTACCTGGGATTTAATTCCGGCTGTTAAGCCTCAGATCGCCATGTATGAGCAGTTTGGAATTGAGGGATTGATTGCATATAAGAAAACAGTAGATTATTGTCATGAGAAGGGTCTGATTGTAATTGGAGATGCCAAGAGAGGCGATATTGGTTCCACTTCTTCAGCTTACGCAGCAGGCCATTTGGGACAGGTTCAGGTGGGGAGCAAAATGTGCCGGGGGTTTGACGTGGATATGCTGACTGTGAATCCCTATCTGGGTACTGATGGCATCAAGCCTTTTGTAGATGTGTGCAACAGTGAGAATAAAGGGCTGTTTGTGCTGGTTAAAACCTCCAACCCCTCCAGCGGAGAGTTTCAGGATCGCCTGGCAGATGGACGTCCCCTGTATGAGTGGGTGGCAGAGAAGGTGGTGGAGTGGGGAAACCGGTCCATGGATGGAAGCTACAGCAATGTAGGAGCAGTGGTAGGGGCCACTTACCCTGAGATGAGTAAGGCTTTAAGGAAGCGGATGCCAAACACGTATTTTCTGGTTCCGGGTTATGGGGCACAGGGGGGCACAGCTGAGGATTTGAGGCACTGCTTTCATGAAGATGGTCTGGGAGCTATTGTGAATTCTTCCAGAGGGGTGATTGCAGCTTATCAGCAGGAAAAGTATCATCACTTTGGAGCTGAGAATTTCGGTCAGGCCTCCAGGCAGGCAGTGCTGGATATGGTTGCAGATATTAATCGTGTTTTATAGATGCCTTTTACTGGTTAGCAGGAGGGAGAAAACCTATGGCAAAGTTGAAAATGAAGGCAGAGATTACAGCTCACATACAGCTGGCATCTGATATCTTTGATATGGTAATCAAAGCCCCTGCCATTGCAGAACAGGCAGCGCCGGGGCAGTTTGTGTCTCTGTATTCTAAGGACGGGGCAAAGCTTCTTCCAAGACCTGTCAGCCTTTGCTTCATTGACAGGGAGGAAGGAAAGCTGCGTCTTGTGTACCGTGTTGCAGGGGCAGGAACCAGGGAGCTTTCTCAGCTTCAGGCAGGGGAGACCATTGATGTGCTGGGACCCTTGGGAAATGGATTTCCTGTCAAAGGAGGGAAGAAAGCTCTGGTCATCGGCGGTGGAATTGGCATTCCGCCTATGCTGGAGCTGGCAAGGGCTTTGGCGCAGGCCAATGCTTCCGGGGAAGGCTCCGGGGGCGGTGGTCTGGTTCAGACGATCCTGGGATACCGGGACAGCCAGATGTTTTTGAGGGATGAATTTAAGGCGTTTGGCTCTGTTTATGAAGGGACGGAGGATGGAAGCCGGGGGATCCGGGGAAATGTACTGGATGTGATCCATCAGCAGAATCTGGATGGGGAAATTCTCTATGGATGCGGTCCCACGCCTATGCTCAGGGCATTAAAGGCCTATGCAATGGAAAAAGGAATTGAGTGCTGGCTTTCCTTGGAAGAGAGAATGGCTTGCGGAGTGGGTGCCTGTCTGGCCTGCGTGTGTCAGTCTAAGGAGATAGATCCCCATTCTCAGGTGTATAATAAACGGATCTGCAAGGACGGGCCTGTGTTCCTGGCAGAGGAGATTGAACTTTAGGGAGGTACCGGCCATGAACATGAGTGTAAAAATTGCAGGTGTGGAATTTAAAAATCCCATTATGGAGGCTTCCGGTACCTTTGGATCTGGCGCAGAATACAGCGAGTTCGTCGATTTGAACCGTTTGGGGGCAGTGGTCACCAAGGGGGTGGCCAGCACACCCTGGCCAGGGAACCCAACTCCCAGAATCGCAGAAACCTTCGGGGGCATGCTCAATGCCATCGGCCTCCAGAACCCTGGGGTGGAGTTGTTTGCAAAAAGGGATATTCCATTTTTAAAGCAATACGATACGAAGATTGTGGTGAATGTCTGTGGAAAGACCAGGGAAGATTACATTGCTGTGGTAGAACGGCTTAGTGAAGAGCCGGTGGATCTGCTGGAAATCAATATTTCCTGTCCTAATGTAAAGGAAGGCGGAATCGCCTTTGGCCAGGATCCTAAGGCAGTGGAGGAGATCACAAGAGCTGTGAAGGCTTATGCCAGGCAGCCTGTCATTATGAAGCTCAGTCCCAATGTTACAGATATAGCAGTGATGGCAAAGGCGGCTGAGGCGGGCGGCGCAGATGCCATTTCCCTGATTAATACTCTGACAGGAATGAAGATCGATATTCATAAGAGAGCCTTTGCTCTGGCAAATAAGACAGGCGGTCTTTCCGGGCCTGCCATTAAACCGGTGGCAGTGCGGATGGTTTATCAGGCTGCTCAGTCTGTGAAAATTCCTATTATCGGAATGGGAGGAGTCCAGAACGGGGAGGACGCCCTGGAATTCATACTGGCAGGAGCCACCGCTGTGGCCATTGGAACAGCAAACTTTTACAACCCCTATGCAACGGTAGAAGCAGTGGAGGGAATTGGAGCTTACATGGAACGCTATGGAATGGAAGATATCAATCAGCTCATTGGCGCAGTCAGGTAATGGATCTGTCATCCTGAAAAGGATGAAACAGGAAAGGGAGGGTACAATATATGGAAGGCTACAAACAGGAATTTATTGAGTTTATGGTAGAGAGCAAGGTGCTTAAATTTGGAGATTTCACATTAAAGAGTGGACGTAAGTCTCCCTTTTTTATGAATGCAGGAAGCTATGTAACCGGAAGTCAGCTTAAGCGGCTGGGAGAATACTATGCCAGAGCGATCCATGACAATTTTGGATTGGACTTTGACGTGCTGTTTGGACCGGCTTATAAAGGGATTCCTCTCAGTGTGGCAACTACCATGGCGATCAGCGATTTATATGGAAAAGATGTCCGTTACTGCTCTAATCGTAAGGAGCTAAAGGATCATGGAGATATTGGAATCCTTCTTGGCAGTCCTTTAAAAGACGGAGACAGGGTAATGATCATTGAGGATGTACTTACCTCCGGAAGATCCATTGAGGAGGTGTTTCCTATCCTGAAGTCCCAGGGGGACGTGGAGGTGAAGGGGCTTATGGTCTCCTTAAACCGTATGGAGAGAGGGAAAGGCACAGAAAGTGCTCTGGATGAAGTGAAGGAGCTCTATGGCTTCCCAACCGCTGCGGTTGTATCCATGGCAGATGTGGTGGAACACCTTTATAACAGGGAAGTCAACGGTCAGGTTGTGATGGGAGATGAGATAAAGGCAGCCATTGATGCGTACTACCGGCAGTACGGCGTACAGGCATAAGAGCTTTATCATAAACAGGAAAACAGAGTGGAGCTTAAGAGGGGTGTGAATCATATGGAACGAGTATATAAGACCATGCGCAACACAGGCGCAGGATGCATTGCAGTAGGTATTATTATGGCAGTGACAGGCTTGACAGTGGGTATTATTTCCATTGTTAATGGTTCTCTGCTGCTGAAACGTAAATCAGAAATTGAATTTTAATAAGCGGGGCTGTGGATGATTAAAAATACAACAAAACATCAGAAGCTTGGGTGGGTACTGTTTGTTCTTTACCTGTGCCTGCTGGCTCATCTGATGTTTTTTTCGGAGAGCTTTGGACGAACAGATACCAGCAGAGGGTACCGGTACAATCTGGTGCCTTTCAATGAAATTGCACGATATTTTCACTATTTCGATGTGGTAGGTTTACTCGCTTTTTTGATAAATATTGTGGGAAATGTGGTGGCCTTCCTTCCCTTCGGGTTCTTTTTGCCTATTATCAGCAGGAGGAGTAAGAAGTGGTACAACACAGTGATGCTGGGATTTGGATTTAGCCTGGCTTTGGAAACCATGCAGCTTATCTTTATGGTAGGAAGCTTTGATGTGGATGATATGATCCTGAATACTATGGGGGCAGCCCTGGGATTCGTGCTCTATCAGGCAGTACAGAAGGGAAGAGGGGAGCTTAGAAAAAGGAGGCGCAGGGCATGAAGCTGATTGGAAACAAAGTATCCTATGTGAAAAATCCCTTTGCAAAGAACAGTTATTTTAGCCTGGGGTTAGGTCTGGTAAGCCTGACTCTGACCATAGGAACCATGTATCTTTCTGTTTCCACAGGAGGAAATGGGGGAATTGATACAGGAGCTTATGGGTTATCAAGCATTCTGATGGCTCTGATGGGAAGCTGGTTTGGGTTTTTGGCTTTCAGGGAAAAGGAACGCAATTACGTGCTGGCTAAGCTTGGAGCCGGGATTAGTATGCTGCTGGTAATTCTTTGGGGGGGTATTATCATAATCGGATTTCTGAGATAGATGGGAGTTAGTGCAGATGGATTACAGATTATTATTACAGGAAGAAAATGATGCCGTAAGGGAGCGCTATGAGCTGTCCATGGAGAGAATCAGAGCCATGGAGACAGAAGAGATGAAGCTGCCTTACGGCAGTTATTTTAAGGCGATCGCCAGATTCATTGGTCAGATAGAAAAGCTGGTGGAGAGCAGGGAGGAGACAGGCAGAAGGGAGTCTATGACTCTGGAGGAGCTTCAGAAGGAAAATACCGGCCTCTATGAGGATATTCTGCCGGAACGCTATGAGAAAAGCTGGGCCAATCCCGACTATGCTGTGGAAGTTCTTGGAGATGGAATGGGACAGCTGCTGTCTTTTCTCTACACGGAGATACGGGGGGATATTGTCTACGCTTTTGAGATGAGGCTTACCAACATTACGATCTTAAATGAAGTGTTTCTGGAGGTGTACCACCTGTTTTCCCAGGCCTGGGACGAGGGAGGGGAGGAACCGGAGAGACAGGCGGTGAAGGATGCCCTCTACTGGTTTGTCAGCGATTATACAGATCGGACGATGCCTTGGAGATTGAGAGAAGGGTTGGATCCCAGGCTTTCCTTTGCAACTGATATTGTGATGGACAGTGATTTAGAGGATCTGCGCTACCTTTATCAATACGGAGAGTATGTTTCTGACTCAGAGCTTAGGTTAGCTGCCTTTATGAACCGTCTGCCCCAAGAAACCATTTACAAGATGGCAGACACCTACACCCAGGGATTTGAGAAAGGCTTTGAGGTGATGGGCAGAGATTTAAAGAAGAAAAAGACAGTGGTGGTGGAATACCGGCTGGGGTTTGAGAGAATGATACGAAGGGCAGTGGAGCAGTTCCGTTCCATGGGTCTGAAGGTAATTATCTACCGGGCAGCAGTGGAATCGGTAAACCGGAGAAGTAATGGGCGCAGAGGGTATTACGGTACTCCTGCTAACCGGCAGTATGATTATGATCACCGTTATGACAGTGCTCTTTACATGGGAAATGGATTCAAAGAGAGGAAGCAGGCTGTGTTAAAGGCTGCCTATGAAGCATTGAGAGAGGAGGCTTCCTGGTGTGCCGGGCCAGCTTTGGTAGAAACCTTTGGAGAAAGTGGATTTACCCCTATTAACAAAAAAACTGCTTTAAGGCTCAATGCCCATCAGGAGGAGCTGACGGTGGCCTGCGCCAATGAATCCAGGCAGATTGTGAATCAGTATATGCCGGGAGATGAAACCGGTTTTACCATCATAGCCTTTCCCAGACCTGAGATTGGAGCTGATTTTGAGGAGATATTTAAGGAAACCATCCGGATTAATACCCTGGATTATGAAACCTACCAGCAGATTCAGCAGTGCATGATTGATGCGTTAGATGAGGCAGAGCATGTGGTTATAACAGGAAGAGGAGAGAATGAGACCTGTATGAAGGTGATGCTTCACCCTTTAAAGGACAGGGCAAAGGAGACGAACTTTGAAAATTGCGTCTCGGATGTGAACATCCCTCTGGGGGAAGTGTTTACATCTCCTCTTCTTACAGGGACAGAAGGGCTTCTCCATGTGAGCAGTGTCTATGTGGGGGATTATCAGTTTAAAAATCTGAGGATCCGGTTTGAGAATGGGAGGGTAACTGATTATTCCTGTAGTAATTTTGAAGGGGAGTCTGAGGATCCTGCCTCCGATCCCCTGTCCCAGGGGCGGGAATTAATCCGTCAGGTGATTATGCGGGGGCATCAGTGGCTTCCCCTTGGAGAATTTGCCATTGGAACCAATACAACCGCCTATGCAATGGCAAAAAGATTCCATATCAGTGACAAGCTTCCCATTCTGATTGCAGAGAAAATGGGGCCTCATTTTGCAGTGGGAGATACATGCTATAGCTTTGCTGAGGAGTCGCCTATGTACAATCCGGATGGCAAGGAGATGATTTCCAGAGATAATGAAATCTCCCTTCTGCGCAAAGAGGATCCCTCCAGTGCTTATTTCAGCTGTCATACAGATATTACAGTTCCCTACTCAGAGCTGGGAGACATAAAGGCGGTGAGAGCCGATGGAACAGAAATATTCATCCTTCGCCAGGGACAGTTTGTGCTGGAAGGAACGGAAGAACTCAATGAAGCTTTGAAGGATTAAAGTGAAATACCAGAAGAAAAGATCTTGACTCCCCATCTGTTTCCGAGTATTATACTTATAAGTAAATATGAAATATTAAAAGCAAATTATAAGAAAATATAATAAAATTTATAAGAATGATAAGAATCAAAAAGGAGAATCAGTGATGGCAAAAGTAGGAATTGTAATGGGAAGTGACTCTGATATGCCGGTAATGGCAAAGGCAGCCCGGATTTTGGAAAAGCTGGGAGTAGAGTATGAGATGACAATTATATCTGCCCACAGGGAGCCGGATATATTTTTTCAATGGGCAAAAGAGGCAGAAGGAAAAGGATTTAAAGTGATCATTGCCGGAGCGGGAAAAGCAGCCCATCTTCCAGGGATGTGCGCAGCTGTTTTTCCTCTGCCTGTAGTAGGGGTTCCTATGAAGACTTCGGATTTGGGCGGGGTAGATTCTCTGTATTCCATCGTTCAGATGCCAAGTGGAATTCCTGTGGCAACAGTTGCTATCAATGGAGGAGAGAACGCAGGGATCCTGGCAGCTAAGATCCTGGCAGCTTCCGACGAGGGTCTGTTAACCAGATTGAAAGAATATGCTGAGGGTCTTAAGACAGCTGTGGCAGAGAAGGCCAAACGGCTGGATGAGCTGGGCTGGAAGGGATATCTGGATCAGATGAAGTAGGGGATCGGGCAGAGAAACCGGGATGGGATTTGCAGGTAGTGCAAAAAGGGAGGATGAGAACATGGATTATAAGAATGCAGGAGTTGACATTGAAGCAGGTTATCGGTCAGTGGAATTGATGAAGAAGCATGTACAGGAGACCATGAGAGCGGAAGTGATGGGCGGAATTGGAGGATTTTCCGGGGCATTTTCTCTGGAGGCCATCAAAGGCATGGATCACCCGGTGCTGCTCTCAGGGACAGATGGAGTGGGAACAAAACTGAAGCTGGCCTTTCTTATGAACAAGCATAATACAGTGGGAATCGACTGTGTAGCCATGTGTGTCAACGATGTGGCCTGTGCAGGGGGAGAGCCCTTATTTTTTCTGGATTACATTGCCTGCGGAAAAAATGTGCCTGAGAAGATTGCTGCGATTGTAGAGGGAGTGGCAGAGGGCTGTAAACAGGCTGGCGCTGCTCTGGTAGGCGGTGAAACGGCTGAGATGCCGGGATTTTATCCCGCTGAGGAATACGATCTGGCAGGATTTGCGGTGGGGGTAGCTGACAAGAAGGATCTGATTGACGGATCCGATTTAAAGGCAGGGGACGTTCTCATTGGTATGGCTTCTTCAGGTGTTCATAGCAATGGCTTCTCTCTGGTGCGCAAGGTGTTTGAAGGAGAGATGACAGAGGAGGGGCTAAGCACCTACTATGAGGAGCTGGGTGAGAGCCTTGGGGAGGCGTTGCTTGCACCTACCAGGATCTACGTAAAAGCGATGAAAACCATAAAAGAAGCCGGTGTAAGGGTAAAGGCGTGCAGCCATATTACAGGAGGAGGATTCTACGAGAACATTCCCCGCATGCTGAAGGAGGGAGCTCGTGCAGTTGTGAAGAAGGGGAGCTACCCGGTTCCTCCCATTTTTGCTCTTCTGGCACAGAAAGGCAGCATCCGGGAAGAGATGATGTACAATACATATAATATGGGACTGGGAATGATTCTGGCAGTGGATCCCTCTGATACAGACAGAGCGATGAAGGCTATCCTGGAAGCAGGGGAGACTCCCTATGTAGTAGGCTCCATTGAGCTGGGAGAGAAGGGTGTGACTCTATGCTGAGGGTAGGGGTGATGGTATCCGGGGGAGGCACCAACCTGCAGGCCATATTGGATGCAATGGAGAGCGGGCAGATTTCCAATGTGGAGCTGGCAGTGGTGATCAGCAATCATCCTGGAGCCTATGCTTTGGAGAGAGCCAGAATCCACGGGGTTGACGCTCTCTCCATTTCCCCTAGGGACTATGAGACCAGGGAGGATTTTCATAAGGCATTTCTCGCAAAAGTAGATGAGTATCATCTGGATTTGATTGTGTTAGCAGGATTTTTGGTAGCCATACCAGAGGAGATGACTAAGAAGTATGAGAGACGGATTATCAATGTCCATCCATCCCTGATTCCTTCTTTCTGTGGAGTGGGATATTATGGACTTAAGGTTCATGAGGCAGCTCTTGCAAGGGGAGTGAAGGTGACAGGAGCCACTGTCCACTATGTGGATGGCGGTATGGATACAGGGCCGATTATCCTGCAAAAGGCAGTGGAGGTAGAGGAAGGAGATACCCCGGAGACACTGCAAAGGCGGGTGATGGAGCAGGCAGAGTGGGTGATTTTGCCAAAAGCGATTCGTATGATTGCAGAGAAGAGGGGGTAGGAGGTATAAGATGAAAGTGCTGGTAATTGGCGGAGGCGGCCGGGAGCATGCAATCTGTTGGAAGGTGGCTCAAAGTCCCAGAGTGGATCAGCTGTACTGTGCACCAGGGAATGCAGGGATTGCAGAGGTTGCAGAGTGCGTAGAGATTGGAGTCATGGAATTTGAAAAAATGGCAGATTTTGCGGAAAAGAAAGCCATTGATCTGGTGATTGTGGGGCCGGATGATCCTCTGGTTGGAGGGATTGTAGATGTTTTGGAGGCCAGAGGGCTCAGAGTGTTCGGGCCAGGTAAGGATGCTGCCATTTTAGAGGGTTCTAAGGCCTTCTCAAAGGATCTGATGAAGAAGTATCACATTCCCACAGCAGAGTATGAAACCTTTGATACAGCTGAGGCGGCTCTTGCTTATTTGGAGACAGCTTCGGTTCCCATTGTTCTGAAAGCGGATGGTCTGGCGTTAGGGAAGGGCGTTCTGATTTGCAACACTAGGGAGGAGGCTAGGGAAGGAGTTAAGATCCTGATGGAAGATAAGCAGTTTGGAACAGCGGGAGACAGGATCGTGGCAGAGGAATTTATGACAGGCAGAGAGGTGTCTGTCCTGGCCTTTGTAGATGGAACCACCATAAAGATTATGACCTCCGCCCAGGATCACAAGCGGGCAAAAGATGGAGATCAGGGGCTTAATACAGGCGGCATGGGTACATTTTCCCCAAGTCCCTTCTATGGGTCAAAAGAGGATGCGTTTTGCAGGAAGTACATTTACCAGGCTACAGTGGATGCCATGAAGGCTGAGGGACGCCGGTTTAAGGGGATTATCTTTTTTGGCCTGATGCTCACGGAGAAGGGGCCTCGTGTGTTAGAGTACAATGCCAGGTTTGGAGATCCGGAGACCCAGGTGGTTCTGACCAGAATGAAGAATGATATTGTGGAGGTGATGGAAGCCTGCGTAGATGGAACACTGGATCAGATAGAGCTGGAGTTTGAGGATAATGGGGCAGTCTGTGTGGTTCTGGCCTCTGAAGGATATCCCCAGCATTACGAAAAGGGCTATGAGATAACCGGATTGGAGCAGTTTAAAAACAAGGACGATTGCTATGTATTTCACGCTGGAAGCCGTTTTGGCACAGAAGGAGCTGTGGTGACAAATGGCGGGCGGGTTCTGGGAGTGACAGCCAAGGGCGGGACACTCAAGGAAGCCAGAGAGCGTGCCTATGAGGCAGCACAGTGGATTGAGTTTGAAAATAAATATATGAGGAGCGATATTGGAAAGGGGATTGAGGAGGCTCAGTAGGTTTAATTTCCGCATTCAATACTGATAGCGTTAAACCGCTCTAAAATATCGTCAATACTCACCTTCCTTTTATCCTCTCCAGCCTGATCTATAATCGCCTGTCCCTGATGCATCATCAGAAGGCGGTGACCATAATCTACTGCGTAGCGGAGATTGTGAGTAACCATGATGGTAGTCAGCTTTTTTTCCTTCACAATCTTGTCAGTGAGCTCCATAATGGTTTCCGCAGTTTTAGGATCCAGAGCGGCGGTGTGTTCATCCAGAATCAGAAATTCAATGGGTGTCATGGTAGACATGAGAAGAGCCATGGCCTGACGCTGGCCGCCGGAGAGGGCTCCCACCTTTACATTCATCTTATCCTCCAGCCCCAGTCCAAGGGCTTTAAGGGAGTCACGGTAGTAATCCAGCCTCTGCCTGTTAGTTCCGGGAAGAAGGTTAAAGGACTTTCCCTTGTTGTCTGCCAGGGACATATTTTCCAGAATGGTCATAGAAGGGCAGGTGCCCATGGAGGGATTTTGGTACACCCTGCCAATGCGGCGCTGGCGTTTGTGCTCCGGCATATGGGTGATATCCTGGCCGGCGATGGAGATGGAGCCGCTGTCCAGGGGAATACTTCCGCAGATAAGGTTGAGCATGGTAGTCTTTCCGGATCCATTGCTGCCCACCACAGATACAAACTGGTGATCCTCTATGACAAGATTGAAATCATTAAAAATACAGGCTTCATTCACAGTGCCGGGGTTGTAATATTTGAAAATATGGCTGAGCTTAAGCACAGTTTTTTACCTTCCTTCCTCTGGAGGAGCTGACCACCAGAATGATTAGAAACAAGATGGCTGTAATCAGTTTTAAATCCGAGGCTGTCACTGGGAAGGAAATAGTGACACTTCCCAGATGGATTGCTGTATCCCCCAGAGATAATGCCAGGGAGACGCAGGCCTTGTAGACAATGGATCCGATGATAACGGCAGTGGTAGCTTTGACAAATCCAAAGGACTTTAACAGCTGGGTTCCAATGATAACATTGGCCAGACCGATGACAATGGTTCCTGTTCCCACCGACACCTCAAAAAATCCCTTCTGCTGGCAGTAAATACTTCCCGCCAGAGCTGCAAAGCCGTTGGAAATGGCAAGCCCCAGGATTTTCACAGAGCCTTTGTCCTTTGCTAAGGAGGTAACCAGATCCTCATTGTCCCCCACCGCTCTTAAAAGGTAGCCGGAACGTGTTTTTAAGTAGGCATCCAGAAGAAGCTTGCAGATGATTACCATAAAAAACAGGAGAATGGTTACCATATAAGGACTAAGTCTTTCAGGAACCCGGCTCTGTAAAAATTCATTGCTGAAAATGGTGCTCTTATTAAAAAATGGCAGATTGGCTTTTCCTGCAATCCGCAGATTGATGGAGTAGAGGGCAGTCATGACAATAATTCCTGACAGAAGATCCCGAACCTTGAGCTTTACATGAATCAGACCTGTAACACATCCGGCCAGAGCTCCTGCTGCGAAGGAAAGAAAGAGAGCGGCCACAGGGTGGCCCATGAAAGGAATCCCTTTCGCAATTCCGGCAGCAGTCAAAGCAGCTCCAAGGGGAAAGGTGCCGTCTACGGACAGATCCGGGAAATCCAGAATTTTGTAGGTGATATATACGCCCAGAGCCATAATCGCATAGATCAGGCCTTCCTCAAAAATACCAAAAATAATTGTTGTCATGGTGTTCCTCCAGAGTTTCTAAAATCAATGTGAGACGGAATCAAACATCTGAGCAGCAGTAGAAGTCAGGGAGTCAGGAAGGGAGATTCCAAGGGTCTCGGCTACCTGTGTATTACCGTAGAAGGCTGCTTCCCTGATGGTTTCATAATTTATTTCGCTGGCCTTTTTTTCTCCCTTTAAAACTTGAGCCGCCATTTTTCCGGTCTGCTTTCCAAGCTCAATGTAATCCAGGCCCATGGCAGCCAGACAGCCGATTTTCACTTGCTCAATCTCGCTTCCAAATACAGGAATCTTCTTGGCTGCCGCCTTGTCTAAAATAACAGGCAGGGAAGAAACCACTGTATTATCTGTCAGGTTCGTGATGCAGTCTACCTTATTGATCAGTGCGTCGGCTGCCAGAGGGATATCTCCAGAGGAGGAAATACCAGAGGCCACGATCTCAAATCCATATTCAGGAGCAAGGGCTTTGTATTCTTCAATGGCAGACTGGGAATTCACTTCGCTGGTGGTGTACATGATACCAATGGATTTGGCATTTGGAAGGATTTCCCGGATCATCTTAAGCTGCTGCTCCACCGGAAGCTTATCGCTGGTGCCGGTGATCTCCCCCACAGGGCTTTTATCTTCCCGGGCCAGCTGGGCAGCTACCGGATCGGTGACAGCAGTGAAGATAACGGGTGTGCCGGACTTAATGGAAACGCCGTACTCAGCCTGAGCGATGGGGGTTGCAATCCCGCACATTAAATCCACATCTTTGCCGGCAAAGTTGGTAGCAATCTGACTGGCGGTTCCTCCGTCGGCTTGGGCGTTTTCATAGAGAACTGTCAGGTTTTTCCCCTCCTCAATTCCCTCCTCTGCCAGACCCAGAAGAAAGCCTTTACGGCAGTTGTCTAAGGAGCCATGCTCAGCAAACTGTCCGATTCCAATGGTATACTCCTTTGCTTCTCCTGTCTCGTTGCTGTTCCCGGAAGCCTGGGATGAGACAGCAGAGGGCTGAGCAGAGGGTGTTCCCTCTGTGGGAGTGGTGGAACTGCATCCTGTCAGAAGGGATGCGCCCAAAGCAGCAGTTAAAAGCATAGAAATTCTTTTTTTCATGATCTGATTCCTCCATTTGTTAAAATTGAAATAAAAAAGTCCCAACTACAGTAATTACTGTAATTGAGACGAATTGATATCCGCGGTGCCACTCAAATTGACAAAAGTCCACTTTACACATACTATCATATGTGCCGCACTGGTAACGGTTGCGGAAGCCGTCAGTCCATACAGATATTCATCCTTCAGAACCACCCTCAAAAGTCCATTCAGCTGCCAGCCCTTATACCTCAATTCCACCACCTGAGGTTCTCTGTGATAATGCTTTGGAAGCTTACTCCTCTTTCTCAACGGTTTGCTTTATCTTTTCGGTAATCATAATATAAGAGAGAGAATTTGTCAATATCTATTTTCAAAAAATAAGTTTTTTGAAGTTTTTCCAATGGACAAAGCGCTGCCTACAGAGATAAAAAGGGCTACCATAGTTTCGGGATCTGTGGTAAACTGAAATTGAAAAGAGGATTCATTTTCCAATGAAAAATACAGACTGGAAGAGGAGGAGAACCGTGGGACGCTTGTTGATTGTAGTAGATATGCAGAAGGACTTTGTGGACGGAGCTTTGGGGACAGCGGAAGCTCAGGGAATTGTGCCGAATGTGAGAAGAAAGATAGAGGAGTATGAAGAATCCGGGGATGAGGTTATCTTTACTCTGGATACACACTTTGACAATTACATGGATACAATGGAGGGGAAGAAGCTTCCGGTTCCACATTGTATCAAAGGTACTCCGGGGTGGGAGCTGATTGAGGAGCTGAAGGATGTTCCGGGGAAGCGGTTTGAAAAGATGACCTTTGGAAGCCGGGAGCTTGCCCATTACGTGTCTGAGGGATCCTATGACGGGATAGAGCTGATTGGTTTATGTACGGATATTTGTGTGATTTCCAATACACTGCTCATAAAGGCAGCTGTGCCGGATACACCTATTCAGGTGGACTCCCACTGCTGCGCCGGGGTGACGGCAGAGAGTCATGAAACTGCGTTGAATGCCATGAAAATGTGTCATATTGAAATCAGATAAGTGTTTCAAAACCTTACGAACATAAAATGCTCACAGCAAGGGGGTTATATTTATGAAAGAGAAACAGTTTGTAATTACCATTGGGCGTCAGTACGGAAGCGGAGGGCGGATCACAGGGAAGCGTCTGGCTGAAGATTTGGGGATTCATTTTTACGATGAAGAGATTCTTAAGATGGCTTCCGAGACCAGTGCCATTGGAGAACAGTATTTTCGTTTGGCGGATGAGAGGGCAGGGAATAACCTGCTGTACCGCATTGCCGCAAATAGGAAGCCAGAGCTTACTGAGCCGGATCAGGGAGGTCATAAAATCACCTCCCCTGAGAATCTGTTCCGCTTCCAGTCCTCTCTTATTCGGAAGCTGGCGTCAGAGGAATCCTGTATTATTGTGGGGCGCTGTGGTAATTATGTGCTTCAGGATCAGCTGGATCATGTGATCCGAATCTTTGTATATGCAGATACTGCTACCAGAGTGCACAGAATTATGGAGGTGGATCAGGTAAGCGAGGGGGAGGCTCTTCGCAGAATGAAGCGTATCGATAAGGAGCGAAGAGAGTACCATCGCTATTTCACAGGCAGGGAATGGATGGATATGGAAAATTACGATCTTCCCATCAATTCCAGCCGCATTCATTATGACCAGATGATACACCTGATTAAGGATTATCTGGCGCTGAGAGGATACAAGTAGGATACAGGTAGAATAGAAAGAAGGATAGAAAGAAGGATAGAAAGAAGGATAAGGGAGCCTTAAAGGCTCCCTTATTAAAGTGGAAGAGTTCCGTTTTTTATTGGATAAGCCCTTCCAGATCCCTGTAAAATCCAGGATAAGAAATATCCACACAGTCTCTGTCCCCTATCTCTGTGGCACCCTTTGCACATAAGCCGGCGACAGCAAAGGTCATGGCAATCCGGTGATCCTTATGGGTGTCAATGACTGCGCCCTTTAGAGGTCTGCCTCCCCGGATGATCATTCCATCCTCTGTTTCTGTAATGTCAGCTCCCATAGCTTGAAGATTTCTGGTGGTCAGGGTAATTCGGTTGGATTCCTTCACCTTAAGCTCAGATGCATCCTGGATGATAGTATCCCCATGGGCAAAGCAGGCCATGGCTGCGATCATGGGCAGCTCGTCAATGAGGGTGGGGATCAGATCTCCTCCGATCCGGATACCTTTCAGACTTCCGTGTCGCACCAGGATATCGGATGAAGGTTCTCCTTCCCATCCGGAGGGATTCAGAAGCTCAATGTCTGCACCCATCTTCCGGCAGACATGAATCAGACCGTCTCTGGTAGGGTTGATGCCCACATTTTTAATCAGTATCTCAGAACCGGGGATCATGAGAGCTCCGCAGATAAAATAGGCAGCGGAGGAGATATCTCCCGGAACCAGAATTTTCCTGCCGTAAAGTTCTTTGGCGGGGGTTATCATGGCAGTTGTTCCCTCTGATGAAACCTGGGCTCCAAAGAGCCGGAGCATGGTTTCTGTGTGATTACGGGACAGGCAGGGTTCTGTTACCTGAGTGCTTCCCTCTGCGTAGAGACCCGCTAATAAGACGGCAGATTTTACCTGGGCAGAAGGAACCTGTGAGTGATAATGGATGCCCCGAAGGGGAGCGCCCTGAATTCTTAAGGGAGCGCAGCCATTGCCTTTTGTACTTACGATATCGGCTCCCATTCCGGAAAGGGGATCAATAATCCGACCCATAGGTCTTTTTTGTATGGATTCGTCCCCTGTCAGGGTGGTATGAAAATTCTGGGCGCACAGGATCCCTGAGATAAGCCGGGTGGTCGTGCCGCTGTTGCCACAGTCCAGAATTCCATCAGGCTGTTTCAGGCCATGGAGCCCCTTACCGTGGATGAGAACCACCTCTCCTTTGTTTTCGATAGGGATACCCATCTGCTCAAAGCAGGAGATGGTGGAGCGGCAGTCTGCCCCCTGAAGAAAATGGTGGATTTCTGTGGTTCCTCTGGCGATAGAACCGAACATAACTGCCCGGTGGGAGATGGATTTATCGCCTGGAACCGTTACCTCCCCTCTAAGCCGTGTAATTTTTCTAATTTCCATTGTTGCGTCTCCTTATTCTTCTCAGAGTATAAACGAAATCTGTGAGGTTTATGGGAAAGACCGTCTCCGGTGTGATCTACATCCGAACCATCTCGTACTTATATTTTTCCATTTGCTTCCATGCTGCTTCCATGGAAGCCTCGCTGTAGAAGGCAATCTTAAGAACACCTTCCCCTCTCTCCCGGTTGTTATTGATGCCGATATTCTTAATGCTGATTCCCTTTGCAGCCAGAATGACGGAAATAGTGGAAATTGCACCCACCTCATCTGCCACATCCACTGTAAATTCGTAGGAAGGCTCCAATGCTCCTTTGGCCTGATCCGTTAAGGAATCCCGGTAGGTTCTGGAGGTTTCAAAAAGCTGATAGAGAGCCTGGCTGTCATGAACCTTGATTTTTTCCAGAACCGCAGTGAGGGAGGAGATATAGGATTCCAGAATCCGGCTGATGGGTTCTGCGTTGGTCATGCAGATCTGCTGCCATATTTCAGGGGAGGAGGAGGCAATCCTTGTAATGTCTTTAAAGCCTCCCGCAGCTATCTGACCCATGATTCCGGACTCTGTGTCCTGATCCCGAACCAGATTTACAAGGCTGGAGGCCACCAGGTGGGGGAGATGGCTGACAGCCGCTACAATGTGATCGTGCTCCCGGCAGTCCAGAACCAAAGGGATTGCCCCAATGGTCTGAGCAATGGCCACAATCCTCTGAACATTCTGATCAAGCTGCTTCTGGCAGGCCTGAGTCCTTCCTGCACTTCCGGTTCCGGGGGGAGTCACAATATAGTAAGCATTTTCCAGAAGATGGTCGGTGGAATGCTCATATCCGGTTTTTTCAGAGCCGGCCATAGGGTGACCGCCTACGAAGACTTCTGTGAGACCCTGGCGAAGAATTTCTTCATGGATGCCTCTTTTGGTGCTGCCCACGTCTGTGATGAGTGCGCCTTCCTTTAGAAAGGGACGAATCTCAGAAAGATACCGGGCATTGTATTCCACAGGGGTACAGAGAAAAATGATATCACATGAGCTTAGCTGCCGGTCGATTTGATCCAGTATCACGTCGATTATGCCCTCCTCCCTGGCCTGTTCAAGGCGGGAACGAGTGCGCATATAGGCCATGATTGTGATGTCAGGCCTGGCACGCTTTAGCCCTTTTGCAATGGAACCTCCTATCAGGCCTAAGCCGATAAAGGCGATCACGGAATCTTGGGGATTTTGTTTTTTCATGGGAAATCCTCCTTTAACAACTGCATCCTTCCGGATTATAACAGGTTATAACAGGGATTTTAGGATAGTGTACGCTATTCCCGGTTAAATGTCAATCGTTCATCACGTTACACTTCAACACTTTTAAGTATAAAAACAAAAATCCTGCTCTTGAGAAAAATCCAATAAAATTGTGCAAAAAGAATAAAAAGGTTGAAAAAACAAGATGAATTTAGTAAAATATAATCACAAATTTTAATGTTAATGCACAGGAGGGAGAAATATGAACGTATATGGAACGGAACAAATCCGCAACGTTGTATTGCTTGGCCACAGTGGTGCAGGGAAGACCACAGTTGGGGAAGCATTGGCTCATGTGACTGGGGTCACAGCCCGGATGGGAAGTGTGTCTGAGGGCACCACCATCAGCGATTACGACAAGGAAGAAGTGAGACGGCAGTTTTCAATTTCCACCACCCTGATTCCCTTGGAGTACCAGGGGGAGAATGGGCCTGTTAAAATTAACCTTTTAGATACCCCCGGCTGCTTTGATTTTGTAGGAGAGGTTGAGGAGGCCGTCAGCGTGGCGGATGCAGCTATGATTGTTGTAAATTGTAAGGCAGGGATTGAGCCGGGGACAGAGAAAGCCTGGGAACTCTGTGAAAAGTACCGGCTCCCCAGGCTGATCTTTGTCACCAACATGGATGATGATCGTGCCAGTTACCGGGAACTGGTGGTAAAGCTGGAGCGAACCTTTGGCCGTAAGATTGCTCCCTTCCAGCTGCCCATTCGTGAACAGGAGACATTTGTAGGCTTTGTGAATGTGGTGAAAATGGCAGGACGCCGTTTTACCCATTTGAGTGATTATGAGGAATGTCCTATTCCTGAGTATGTTCAGAAGCACCTGACCATTGCAAGAGATGCGCTGATGGAGGCGGTTGCAGAGACCAATGAAGCGTATATGGAACGCTATTTCCTGGGGGAGGAGTTTACCCAGGAGGAGATTTCCACCGCCCTGCGAACCCATGTAATCCAGGGAGAGATTGTTCCTGTGATGATGGGATCCGGAATTCATTGTCAGGGCTTTAAGGTGTTGCTTCAGGCCATTGACAAGTATTTGCCATCACCCAATTACTTTGATTGTATTGGGGTAAATGTATCCACAGGAGAGCGCTTTACAGCTACATATCATGAGGAATCATCTCCCTCAGCAAAGGTGTTTAAGACCGTTGTGGACCCATTTATTGGAAAGTATTCCCTGATGAAAATCTGCACCGGCACGCTTAAGAGCGATACTGTGATGTACAATGTGAATCAGGAGTCAGAGGAGAAAATTGGGAAACTTTATCTCCTTAGAGGAAAGGATTCCATTGAGGTTCAGGAGTTAAGAGCAGGGGATATAGGAGCTGCTGCCAGGCTGACTGTGACCCGGACAGGTGACACTCTGGCAGTTCCGGATTCTCCCATCGTATATCATAAGCCTGAGATTTCCACTCCCTATACATGCATGGCTTACAGGTCGGTGAACAAGGGGGAGGATGACAAAGTGGCCACTGCGCTTTCACGTATGATGGAGGAGGATCAGACTCTGAAGGTGGTCAGCGATGGAGAGAACCATCAGTCTTTGCTATACGCCATGGGGGATCAGCAGCTGGAGATCATTGCAAGTAAACTGAAAAGTCGTTACAAGGCAGAGATTCTGCTGTCTCCCCCTAAGGTTGCATTTCGTGAAACCCTGAGCAAAAAGGTGAAGGCGCAGGGGAAACACAAAAAACAGTCAGGGGGACATGGCCAATATGGGGATGTAATCATGGAATTTGAACCTTCAGGGGATTGGGAGAAGCCCTATCTGTTTGAGGAGAAAGTATTTGCAGGCTCTGTGCCTAAAAATTATTTTCCTGCCATTGAGAAGGGGATTCAGGAGTCTGTTCTCAGGGGGCCTGTGGCCGGATATCCGGTAGCAGGATTGAAGGCAACTCTTTTAGACGGATCGTTCCATCCAGTGGATTCCTCTGAGATGGCCTTTAAGATGGCTGCGATTTTGGCCTTTAAGAAGGGATTTATGGAGGCTTCCCCAGTGCTTTTAGAGCCTGTGGCATCTTTAAAGGTAATTGTGCCGGACACCTTTACAGGTGATGTGATGGGGGATTTAAACCGGAGAAGAGGACGGGTGCTTGGCATGAGCTCCACCCATTCCGGCAGACAGATCATCGAGGGGGAGCTTCCTATGTCTGAGCTTTTTGGATATAATACGGCTCTGCGCTCCATCACGGGAGGGATGGGGGGCTATTCTTATGAATTCAGCCGTTACCAGCAGGCTCCGGAGCAGGTGCAAAGGAGGGAGGTGGAAGAGCGGACTGTATCAGGGGATTTTCATTGATTTTTAAAAATGTTGCATATATCACGGAGAAATAGGAATTACTATGGTATAGTAGAGCTACCAAAGAAAATAAACCTGTGAAATCTGAGAAGAAATCACAGTAACTGATAAGGAGGAAATAAAATGAAGAAGTATTTATGTGATCCATGCGGATATATTTATGACCCGGAGGTTGGAGATCCAGACAGCGGAATAGCGCCTGGAACTGCATTTGAGGATATTCCTGAAGATTGGTTGTGCCCTCTTTGCGGAGTAGGTAAGGATATGTTCTCCGTAGTAGAAGAATAAACAGATAGAAAAAATGCTTCTTCCGCCTGGTACAGATGGGCGGAAGAAGCATTTTTTGTGCAGGAGGTGAAGGGAGGAGTTAAAGAAGTAAACGGATGTTTTTCTTATCCATCTGGATCAGATTCTCCTCTTTCATGCGTTTTAATTCCCGGGTCATGGCGCTTCGATCGATGGAGAGATAGTCGGCCAGATCCACCATGGTAAAGGTAAGCTGGAAGGTGGAGCTTTTGGCCTGAGCTGCCAGCTGCATAAAGTAGCAGATCAGCTTTTCCCGTATAGTGCGCTGAGACAGAACCTCCACTCGTCTGCTTAAGCTTAAGGCACGCTCGGATATGAGATCTAAAAGATTCTGTGTCAGCTGGTGATGATGGGGGCAGGCCTTATGGCAAGGGCTTCCGATGGCCGTGTATTGGATGAACATGATTTCACAAAGACGGTCGCTTATGACGCTGATTCCGGCGTGTTCACTGCCCTGATAGGATAGAAGGTGGCCGAATATATCCTGGGGGCCCAGCTTTTCCAGAATGGTTCTGGCTCCATTGAATTCGTAGCGGATCACAGAGGCGCTGCCTGTTCCAATGATTCCAATGTCATGGAATCCCTGATCATAGTCGCAGATGGTAGCTCCAGGCTTAAATTGTTTCGTTCTGGCGTTCAGGCAGGTCAGCAGGCTTTTATATTTATCTATGGATATGTCTTTAAACAAATTTTTTTGAAAATATTCAGTCATCACTTTTACCCTGTTACCTTTTATGTTATTATATACTAAAATATAATAATACTTTTTTGTTGCAATTGCAACATTAATATGCACCAATTTCTACAGAAGAGAGGACGGATTATGACGATGAGGGGAGCGCTTTTTGAGGATGCACAGCAGAATCAGTGGGGATCAAGGCCTGATGAGGAAAGAGAAAGGGAAGAGAGGCAGATGGAAAAGAGACAGAGAGCCCAGTTTTCCGGTATCGGTCTGGCTGCTGCAGCATTTATGCTGATTACGGTAATCGCCCAGATAGGAATGGCTGTTTTTGCCAATGTGATGGGTACAATCCCGGGGGGAGGGATAGATTTTTTTAAGAGCAACAGTCTGTTGTTTATGTCGGCAATTCCTATGTATCTGATTGCCTTTCCGATCACTCTGGTCATTCTTCAGGGGATACCGGAGTGCAGGGAGAAGCCTCAGGAATCCTGGGGAGGAGGAGGCTTCCTGGCAGTGTTAGTGATTTCTCTTGGATTAGGAGTGGTGGGAAATCTGATGGGACAGGCAGTGGAGTATCTTAAGCCCGCTTCCAATCTGAGTGGGGAGGAGTTGGGAGAATTGCTGGGGAGAACCAGCCTGTGGATCAACCTGTTGGTCACAGTGGTGATGGCTCCTGTGGTGGAGGAGCTGCTGTTTCGTAAGCTTCTTATGGATCGTCTGATGGGCTACGGACAGTGGGCGGCAGTGTTGGTGTCCGGACTTATGTTTGGAATGGCACACGGCAACTTTGGGCAGTTTTTTTACACCTTTGGGATTGGTTTGGTGTGGGCATATATGTATGCCAGAACAGGACGTATCAGCCTGACCATTGGGACTCATATGCTCTTTAATTTGATCGGTGGAGTGTTCATTGTGGAGGTTGTGAAGGGACTGGAAGGGGATGTTGGGGATTTTTGGCTGTTAAGAATGTTGGAGCAGGCTTTTTCCGTGGACTTGAGTGGGGTTGTGACGCTTATCTCTTCTCTGCTGCTGTTTGTTTACCTTCTGGTGATGTTTGGCTGTGTGATAGGAACCATTGCTCTTTTGATTGTATTCCGAAAGAAGATTCGGTTTTCTCCTGGTATATGGCCTGTGAAAAAGGGAAGGATGGCTCGTGTTGTATTCTTGAATCCGGGAATGATTCTTTACTTTTTGGTCTGCATTGCTTTATTTGTCCTTAGCTGGTGAGATTCTGTGGGTGATTGTTTCTGTGGTTCTGTTGTATAGCGGCAGAAGTCATAGACCGGCATGTTGGGAGCCTGATACAGGGCTCCTTTTTTATGTTTTGAAGGCAGGCTGTTGGAAGAGGAAAAGGATAACAGGGATAAAAGGAGAAAGCACCCGGCATATAACAGCTAAAAAGTTGTACATATAACAGTAAAAAAACTGGACAAATAAAAGAAATTGTTATATAGTGATACAAAATGAAACTGAAAAGGATACTTTCTGGAGATGAGACGGGAACAGACACAGCATTTTGAGGAATTTACCCCATTAAAAAAGTAAAATGTTAGAAGAAAAGAATAAATAATCATGGAATCAGGAGGTAAGAAAAATGGTATCATTGTATGATGAAGGTATTTATTTGATAAAGGGAACTGAGATCGTGCCTGAATCAGAGGCTGGAAAGGTGAAGGTGCTGACAGGCAGAGATGGGAACAGAGAGGAAGATAGAAAGGGAACCATTGCTTATTCGATTTTGGAGGCTCACAACAGGGGGGAGGGAATGGAGCATCTGAAGCTTTCCTTTGACAGCATGGCGTCTCATGATATTACCTTTGTGGGGATTGTGCAGACAGCTAAGGCCTCCGGAATGGAGCGGTTTCCTGTGCCCTACGTATTGACAAATTGTCACAATACCCTGTGTGCAGTGGGAGGAACCATCAATGAGGATGATCATATGTTTGGATTGTCAGCAGCGAAAAAATATGGGGGTATTTATGTGCCGCCCCATATTGCAGTGATTCATCAGTACATGAGGGAGAAGATGGCAGGATGCGGGAAGATGATCCTTGGCTCAGACAGCCACACCCGATATGGAGCTTTGGGAACGATGGCGATCGGTGAAGGCGGTGGAGAGCTGGTGAAGCAGCTTTTAAAGGATACATATGATGTAGCTTATCCGGGGGTAGTGGCTGTGTATCTGGAGGGAGCGCCAAAGCCGGGAACAGGACCTCAGGATATTGCCCTGGCCATTATAGGAGCTGTATTTAAGAATGGTTATGTGAAAAATAAGGTAATGGAGTTTGTAGGGCCTGGCGTGTCCTCTATGACGACAGACTATCGCAACGGGGTGGACGTGATGACCACAGAAACCACCTGTCTGACTTCTGTATGGAGAACAGACAATGACACAAAGGAGTATCTTTTGGCTCATGGAAGGGTGGAGGATTACAGGGAACTGAATCCTGATGAGGTGGCTTACTATGACGGCTGCGTCTATGTGGACTTATCTGCCATAAAGCCTATGATAGCCCTTCCGTTCCACCCCAGCAATACATATGAGATTGATGAGCTTAAGGATAACCTTTCCGATATTCTGGGATTGGTTGAAAAGGAGGCAGATAGAATTGCCGGAGGCAATGCACGGCTTTCATTAAGAGATAAGATTGTGAAGGGAGAGTTGATGGTACAGCAGGCTGTGATTGCAGGCTGTGCAGGAGGCACCTACAGTAATGTGATGGAAGCGGCTCAGGCTTTGAAAGGCAAAAACTGCGGCTGCGGAGAATTTTCATTGGCAGTGTATCCTTCCTCCCAGCCTGTGTTTGCAGATCTGGTGAAGAAGGGAGCCGTGTCTGATTTGATGAACGCAGGAGCGATTATCCGCACAGCCTTCTGTGGTCCTTGTTTTGGAGCGGGAGATACCCCATGTAATAATGGTCTGAGTATTCGCCACACCACAAGGAATTTTCCCAACAGAGAAGGTTCCAAGCCGGGCAGCGGACAGATGGCGGCAGTTGCTCTTATGGATGCCCGATCCATTGCGGCTACAGCAGCGAATGGAGGCCGCCTTACTTCCGCCTGGGAGATGGAGGGGTGGGATCAAGTCCCTCCCTATGCGTTTGATGAAACCTCCTACAGGAACCGGGTATATATGGGATATGGAAAGGAAGATGAGAGGGAGGAGCTGGTGTATGGTCCCAATATTAAAGACTGGCCGGAGATGAGTGCCCTGGGGGAGAATATCCTTTTGAAGGTGTGCTCCAAGATTATGGATCCAGTCACAACGACAGATGAATTGATTCCTTCCGGAGAGACATCTTCCTATCGCTCCAACCCTTTGGGGCTGGCAGAGTTCACTCTTTCCAGACGGGATCCGGAGTATGTGGGCAGAGCCAAGGAGGCAGATGCTCTTGAGAAGGTGAGACGGCTGGGGGACTCAGAGAAGGAGTGGGAGAGGGATCCTAAGCTGAGAGCGATTTTTGAGAACATTAATCAAATTCATGGAAGCAGTCATGTAAACATTCAGGAGATAGAAATCGGAAGCATGGTATATGCAGTGAAGCCGGGAGATGGTTCTGCCAGAGAGCAGGCTGCCAGCTGCCAGAGGGTGATTGGAGGTTTGGCTAATATTTGCAGGGAGTATGCTACGAAGCGATATCGCTCCAATGTGATAAACTGGGGCATGATTCCCTTCCAGATGGAGGGAGATCCGGAGTTTGAGGTGGGGGACTACATTTACGTACCTGGAATCCGATCTGCTCTGGAGGGTGATTTAAAGAATATAAAAGGGTATGTTCTGGGAGATGGTGAAACCAGAGATGAGGTGAAGGAGCTGGATTTGTACATTGCAGATATGACAGAAGAGGAGAGGGAGATTGTCAAGGCAGGATGTCTGATCAATTATAACCGGAACAGGCAGTAAATCATGGAGCAGACAGTGGGTCAGAAGGAAAGGAGTCATACTTATGGTAAAGGAAAGCTATCTTGCACAGTTTTATGGAAAATCCCAGAATTATACAGATATTCCCAATGAATGGTACAAAGAGTACAATGTGAAAAAGGGCCTTAGAAACGAGGATGGAACAGGCGTTCGCGTGGGTCTTACCAGAGTGGCAGATGTAGTGGGATATGAGGAGACAAAAGACGGAGTTCAGGCAATTCCAGGAAAGCTTTTGTACCGAGGGATTGATGTACTGGATCTGGTAAAAGGAAAAAAGGGCAGTCATTTCGGATACGAGGAGGTCTGCTTTCTGCTTCTGTTTGGATATCTTCCAAAGAAGGAAGAGCTGGATAAATTTTGCAGTGTGCTGCGCATGTGCTATACCATTCCGGATGATTTTGTGGAGATGAATCTTTTGCGCCTTCCGGGAAGAAATTTAATGAATAAGCTTCAGGATGCAGTGCTGACTTTGTACAATTACGATGACGATCCAGATAATACAGGGGTGTACCAGACGCTGGTGAAGGGTGTGAACCTGGTGGCGAAGCTTCCTTCTATTTCCTGTTATGCATACCAGAGTAAGGTTCACTATTACAACAGAGAGAGCCTGTTTATTCATTATGCAAACCCGGAGTATTCCATTGCAGAGAATATTTTGAGTCTTCTCAGAAAGGATCAGAAATTCACCGCAAAGGAAGCCAGTCTTTTAGATACCATGTTGATACTTCATGCGGATCACGGTGGCGGTAATAACTCCACCTTCACCAATGTAGTCATCGCCTCTACGGGAACGGATATTTACTCTACCATGTGCGGAGGCATTGGATCCTTAAAAGGACCCAGACACGGTGGAGCTAATATTAAGGTTGCAGAGATGATGGATGCAATTTTAGAGGAAACAGGAGGGTATGGAGCAGATGACAGCAAGCTTCGCCAGGCCATCAGAAAACTTATGGCAGGGAAGCTTTACGATGAATCCGGTTTGATTTATGGATTTGGGCATGCAGTGTATACCATCTCTGATCCAAGAGCAGATGTGCTTCGATCCTGCTGCCTGGAGGTTGCCAGGGAACAAAAGCACATGGAAGAATTGGAATTTTATATGCGCTTTGAGAAGATTGCAAAGGAAGTGATGGAGGAAGTAAAAGGAAAGGCTCTTCCGACCAATGTGGATTTTTACAGCGGCTTTGCCTATGGGATGCTGAGAATTCCAAGAGATCTGTATACACCTTTGTTTGTGTGCAGCCGGGCAGTGGGCTGGGTGGCTCACAACATTGAAAATAAGCTGTATGACGGGCGGATCATGCGTCCTGCCACCAAGTATGTAGGGACGAATATGGATTATCTTACAATGGAGGACAGATAAAATGAGGGATAGAATAACTGTATTTAGAGGGGACGGCATTGGTCCGGAGATTACCGATGCGGTGCTTAAGATTTTAGATGAGGCAGGGGCAGATCTGGAATATGAGATGTATCAGGTGGGTCAGGCTGAGTATGAGACTCACGGAGCTTACATTCCTGATGAGGCATTTGTATCCTTTGAGAAAACAAGAGTTTTATTAAAGTCCCCAATTACAACTCCTGTGGGAAAAGGGTTTCGCTCCCTAAACGTAATGATGCGTAAAAAATATGATCTGTATGCAAATATCCGTCCTGCTCTGTCCAACACAGCAGTAAAGACGCCTTTTAAGAATGTGGATCTGGTGATTTTTCGGGAGAACACAGAGGATTTGTACGCTGGCGTGGAGGAGATGGTGGATCAGGACACGGCTCATTCCATTAAGATTATCACCAGAAGATGTAGTGAGCGCATTATCAGAGATGCCTTTGATTATGCAGTGAAGCAGGGGCGTAAAAAGGTAACCTGTGTACATAAAGGAAATATTATGAAGCTTTCAGATGGAATGTTCAGAGACATTTTTTATGAGATCAGTAAGGGCTATCCCCAGGTGGAAGCAAAGGATCAGATCGTGGATAATGCAGCCATGCAGATGGTGATGCGTCCGGAGGAGTTTGATGTAATGGTGATGCCAAATCTTTACGGAGACATTCTCTCAGACCTTGCCAGCGGTCTGATTGGCGGTTTGGGACTTCTCCCTTCCAGCAATTTGGGAAATGGATACGCCATGTTTGAGGCGGTGCATGGAAGTGCTCCTGACATTGCAGGAAAGGGGATCGCAAACCCAACCGCCCTTCTCTGGTCAGCCTGCATGATGCTGGAGTACATGGGCAAGAGAGATTGCTCTGACAGAATCCGAAGGGCTGTGGATCAGGTGCTCAGAGAGGGGAAGGATATCACGCCGGACATTGGAGGAAATGCAGGAACAGGGGATTATACAAGGGCTGTTATTTCCAAATTATAATAGAGAAGGGGTGCATGGTCAGGAATCAAAGCAGGGTATTCCGTAGGTTCCGTCAAATCCTGGCTGCCATGTGACCTGCCCCTTTCTCAATTTTTCAATTCTCTCAGCAATTTCTGTGGATCCAACTCTTTTAATATCTTCCGGCCGGACATTTCTAAGAATCTCAAATTCACTGCCAAGCTGCCGGAGCATATCCTCGTACATTCTTCCTACTTTTACGCTGTTTCCTGAGGAAATTCCAAGGGAGGAAGCGATCACCTCAGGAAGGGGAATCAGACTTTCAAAGGGGTGGGCGCCGGGGAGGAGAAACCCTTCCCGGCGCTTTGGATCCGCTAACTCTAGCGTTCGGTTTAACACACCCATAGTCAGTTTTTTGCCGCAGACAGGACAGATAGAATTAAGCTGTCTGGTCTGGGAAGGGCTTAAGCATACACCGCAGGCCCGATGGCCATCGTAGAAGTATTTGCCTTCCTCAGGAAAAAACTCAATGGTTCCAATAAGTCCTTCCCCTGTTTGAATTCCCTGATAAAGCCCCTGATAGGAGAGGGGAATGTCCAGCAAAGTTGCCTCTCTCCCCAGCTTGGAAGGAGAGTGGGCATCAGAATTGGATATAAGCTGATAGGAATCCAGGAGAGGAAGGCGCCAGTTCATCGCCGGATTGGAGGAGAGCCCTGTTTCCAGAGCCCGGATAAAGGGAGTTAGCTCCTCAAAGCATTCCTCGATGGAATCAAATCCGCATCGGGCTCCCAGAAGGGAAAAATGGGGGGTCCATATATGGGCTGGAATATAAATGGCTTCCGGAGACACTTCCAGAGTGAGAGATAGTAAATCATGGCAGTCCAGCCCCAAAATGGGGCGTCCGTCAGAGTGAATGTTTCCAATGGCTTCCAGCTTCTGTGAGAGCTGATCAGCAGCATCCAGACTTGGAAGAAGAATCAGGCTGTGCACCTTTCGCACTCGTCCGTTTTTCTTGTAGATAGAGCTGATTTCTCCGCTGACAGCGAAGCGGACAGGTTCCTCAAAAAATCCCCCTGGAAGGGGGAGCGCCAGGTTCTGTTTTAGTCTATAAAGTCCTGTCTCAGCAGGTTCCAGAGCTTCCCTTAGCTCCCTGCGCCAGACAGGATGAGTAAAATCCCCTGTTCCCAGAATATGGATCCCCTTTTTTCTGGCCCACAGATCCAGGAGCTTAGGAGTTAAGTCACGGCTGGTAGCCATAGAATACCTGGAGTGGATGTGTAAATCTGCAATATACATGTAAATTCCTCGGTTCTACAGTTGAATCCCCTCCACCTGTTCCACCGGAAGGGAGATAGCCAGGGCATGCTCCCCTGTCTCTTTCAGTACAGTTTCACAGATGGCTCTCAAAATAGGCTGCTTCTGGCTGACGGGAGTAAGAATCAGAAGAACCGATTTCTCCTGAGCCAGGGTCAGTCCGAAAATTTTCTTACCTTCCCCGGATTCCATTTCCCTGGCTTTTAACAGTGTTCCTCCTTTGCAGCCAGCTTTTCTGGCAGCTTCCATAACGGGATTGATCACATCTGTGTCAATTACAGCTGCAACTAATTCATATTTTACACCATCATTCATTAAAATATCCTCCTTTTGGGAATGGGCGGGTGTGGTCATGGCATCTTTTTTGTATAATCCCTTTAGCTGGTCAGCCACTGCCATACTCATACCCGATAGGGGCATGGTAAAGGCAATTCCATGACCTGGCCGATGAAATTCCATTTCTTTTTGGAGGGCGTCCAAAAGCTTTCTGGAATGCTCTACCGACGCAATGCCCAGAATCAGATCCTTTTCTGGCTCATCTAAGCCCAGACAGTCCATAATGGCAGAGCCGGCAGTGCCATGGCCTCTCACATCCAGAAGAATTTCGTGATCGTATTTTTTGAAAAGTGCAGCAACACGGCTGCCCTTTCCACGGTCTGCAATGGCTCCCATCCATCGAATGCGGCTGTTACTCATAGGAGTCCTCCTTTTCCAGTTCAATAAATTCTTCTCTCATATCTAATACCAACAGATCCGTTTCAGCCCTGGCGGTTCGGGTCTTAAGTTCATAAGACAAGCCAATAAGCTGAATGATAATCAGAGGAGTCATGGCAACCATGGCCACAATTCCAAATGCGTCCATAAGAATATTTCCTCCCAGGGCTTCACAGGCTCCCATGGCAAAGGGCAGAAGAAAGGTAGCTGTCATAGGGCCTGATGCAACACCGCCGGAGTCGAAGGCGATGGATGTAAAGACAGGAGGAACGATAAAGGATAAAATCAGCGCCAGAGTATATCCGGGCAGCAGCAGAACCATAAGAGGAAGCCCTGTCATAACACGAAAGAGGGATAGGCCAAGGGAGATGGCCATTCCAATGGAAAGCCCGGTCATCATCGTTCTTTCTGAGATGGTACCTCCGGTGATCTCTGCCACCTGCTTGTTGAGAACCTGGACGGCCGGTTCTGCCTTTACAATGTAAAAGCCGATGAGCATGGATATGGGAATTATCACCCAACGGTAGGAAAGACCAGCCAGCTGTTTTCCAAGATAGTTCCCTGCCGGCATAAACCCTACGTTAACGCCTGTGAGGAAAAGGGTCAGGCCTAGGTAAGAGTACAGCACTCCAACCAGTATTTTGATTACCTGCCTTTTTCTCATTTTTAGAAAGAATACCTGAAAAATAAGGTAAAATAAGAGAATAGGAAGCAAGGCCCAAAATACCTCCATGGCATATTTAGGAAGCTCCCTCTGGAAGGCCAGCCACAGATCCTGAGAGTTGGCTATGGTGGGGATGATCATAGGCTCGTAGGCGCTGGAAGAGGACTGGAACAGGATTCCAAGTATCATAACTGAGAGAATGGGGCCGATGGAGCATAGGGATACCAGTCCGAAGCTGTCCCCATGGGAGTCCTTGCCCTGTCCGATGGAGGAGAGTCCCACGCCCAAAGCCATAATGAAGGGAACGGTAACCGGGCCGGTGGTAACACCGCCGGAGTCAAAGGCTACAGCCAGGAAATCCTGAGGGATATAAAAGGCCATAATAAATAGGATCAGGTAAAAAATAATAAGGATATGAGAGAGGCTCCATCCAAAAAGGGTGCGCAGGAACGCCAGAGACAGGAAGATTCCCACACCGGCAGCTACGGTCAATATCAGTATCACGTTGGGGACTGCAGGGGTTTGCTCTGCCAGAACCTGTAAATCCGGTTCTGCGATGGTAACAATGGAGCCAATGATAAAGCAGGCCAGAATGATGAGGGGCAGCTTTTTGGTCTTTGTAAGCCGGGCTCCTACTTTTTCACCAATGGGCATCATAGCCATATCGACTCCCAGGGTAAAGAATCCCATACCTATGATCAGTAAGGCAGCTCCTGCCAAAAACAGCATCAGTGGATCTAAGGGCATAGGTGTGATGGTAATGCCCAGAATTAGGACGATGCAGCTAACAGGCAGAACAGAGGATAGAGATTCGGTGATTTTTTCTTTCAATTTCTGATTCAAATAAGGACCTCCTGTTGTCTGTTTTATAAAAAATAGTTAACATAAGCTTAACATAAGGACAGACAGGAATGCAAGTACAGGATGTGTTAAAATTATGTTAGGCTGATTTTTTCAGCCGGGCAGTTGACACTCTCTGAGAAATATGCTAGATTAGAAAACAGCATAAATATGAAGATGGGGAGTAGTAGATAACCTGATGGATTCAGAGAGCCGGCGGAGGGTGCAAGCGGGTGACGGAGGGTGATCGAACTGGCCCCGGAGTAGCTTGTCTGAACGGCAGAGGAAGATGGTTCTGTCTGATTTAGTAGGATGAGACGGAGACCTTACCGTTATAAGAGGAATGAGTGCATGTGTTCCGGGAACACATGAATCGGAGTGGTACCGCGTGGGAATGGTTTGTCCTGCGTCTCTAGTGAAGGATAGAGACGCAGGACTTTTTGTTTCCCAAAGGGGTCAATGGCTCCACTATGAAATTACATGGAGGAAGGGAATCATGGCAACACAGTACAACCACAGTGCCATTGAGAAAAAGTGGCGTGAAAACTGGGAAAAACATCCAATCAACGTAAATGACGGAAAGAAGGAGAAGTATTACTGTCTGGATATGTTTCCATATCCATCAGGAAGCGGTCTGCATGTAGGACACTGGAGAGGCTACGTGATCTCCGATGTGTGGAGCAGATACCAGCTTTTAAGAGGCAAATATGTAATTCACCCAATGGGATGGGACGCATTCGGGCTTCCTGCCGAGAACTATGCCATCAAGATGGGAGTGCATCCTGCCAAATCCACAGCAGACAATGTGGCCAATATCAAGAAGCAGATCAGGCAGATTGCAGCGATCTATGACTGGGATATGGAGGTTAACACCACAGATCCGGAGTTTTACAAGTGGACTCAGTGGATTTTTGTTCAGATGTTTAAGAAGGGTCTGGCCTATGAGAAGGAGTTCCCTATTAACTGGTGTCCTTCCTGTAAGACCGGTCTGGCCAACGAGGAAGTGGTAAACGGCTGCTGTGAGCGTTGCAGTTCCACCGTTACAAAAAAGAATCTCCGTCAGTGGATGCTTAAAATTACTGCATATGCAGAGCGTCTTTTAACAGATCTGGACAAGCTGGACTGGCCGGAGAAGGTTAAAAAGATGCAGGCTGACTGGATTGGGAAGTCCTACGGTGCAGAGGTGGATTTTCCTATTGAGGGACGGGATGAGAAGATCACGGTGTACACCACCAGACCTGACACCCTCCACGGGGCTACTTTTATGGTGCTGGCTCCTGAGCATGAGCTGGCTAAAAGTCTGGCCACAGAGGAAACCAGAGAGGAAGTTGAGGCCTACATTTTCGATTCCTCCATGCGTTCCAACGTGGACCGTATGCAGGCCAAGGAAAAGACAGGCGTATTCACCGGAAGCTATGCCATAAACCCATTAAACGGAGCTAAAACACCTATCTGGCTGTCTGACTATGTGCTGGCTGACTATGGAACAGGTGCGATTATGTGCGTACCTGCCCATGATGACAGAGATTTTGAGTTTGCAAAGAAGTTCCACCTTCCGATTGTACAGGTAATTGCAAAGGACGGCGTGGAAATGGAGCCTATGACTGAGCCATACACAGATGCCAACGGAATTATGATTCATTCTGGCGAGTGGGATGGGATGGAATCCTCCGCTCTGAAAAAGGAAGCCCCCCACATGATTGAGAAAATGGGCTTTGGCCGCAAGACAGAGAACTACAAGCTCCGTGACTGGGTATTCTCCCGCCAACGTTACTGGGGAGAACCGATTCCCATTATTCACTGCCCCAAATGTGGATGTGTGCCGGTACCTGAGGATCAGCTTCCACTGCGTCTTCCTGAGGTGGAAAGCTATCAGCCCACAGGAACAGGTGAGTCTCCTCTGGCAGCCATTGATCAGTGGGTAAATACCACCTGTCCGGTCTGTGGGGAAGCCTCCAAGCGTGAGACTAATACCATGCCTCAGTGGGCCGGATCCTCCTGGTACTTCCTCCGCTACGTGGATAGCCATAATGGAGAAGCTCTGGTATCCAGAGAAAAGGCTGACAAGTATCTGCCGGTGGATATGTACATTGGAGGGGTAGAGCACGCAGTGCTGCATCTGCTGTATTCCCGTTTTTATACAAAATTTCTCTGTGATATAGGAGCGATTGATTTTGACGAGCCCTTTAAGAAGCTGTTTAATCAGGGTATGATCACTGGAAAGAACGGAATCAAGATGAGCAAGTCCAAGGGAAATGTAGTTTCTCCTGATTCTCTGGTTACAGATTATGGATGTGATGCTTTGCGGCTTTATGAACTCTTTGTGGGTCCTCCAGAGCTGGATGCAGAGTGGGACGACAGAGGAATAGAGGGCGTATCCCGCTTCCTCAATCGTTTTTGGAAGTTGGTAATGGAGCATAAGGACAAGGACATTAAGGCCACAAAGGAAATGATCAAAGTCCGCAATAAGCTGGTATATGACATTGAGCACCGTTTTAATCAGTTCAGTCTGAATACAGTGATCTCTGGATTCATGGAGTACAATAATAAACTGATCGACCTGGCAAAAGACGAGGGAGGCATTGATAAAGAGACATTAAAGACATTTGTTACCCTTCTTGCCCCATTTGCCCCTCATATAGGGGAGGAGCTTTGGCAGCAGTTAGGAGGAAGCGGCAGCGTATTCCATTCCCAGTGGCCGGAGTTTGACCGGGAAGCGATGAAGGATGACGAAGTTGAAGTAGCAGTTCAGGTGAATGGACAGACAAAGGCAGTGATCAAGATAGCAGCTGACAGCACAAAAGAAGCTGCCATCGCATCAGGGAAAGAGGCGGTGAAGGACAAGATCTCAGGAACTGTGGTGAAGGAAATTTATGTGCCTGGAAAGATTGTAAATCTTGTGTGCAAATAAGTTCCGGTAGAGAGAAAATAAGGGGGAGATGGATATAAAAATCAAAAAGTACCGATTACTTTTGGGCGCAGTTTTATTGGCAGCAGGAAGCTTGTCCATAACCAGCCTGGGTCTGGGAAGGGCTCAGACAGAAGAGGAGAGAGCGGCAAAAGGCCCCGGGGTGGTGTGTGAGACATCTGCGGCAGAGACAGAAGGCCTGGAACTTGCACAAGAGACAGAACAGCCTTCTCCGGTCGTTGAGAATGGCCGGCTTGTTCCGGAGAGGTTGTCAGGGGCAGAGGGAGCGGATCAGCTGATCGTTGTAGTTGGAACAGGAGGATGCAGCGCAGATATATCTTACTATAGAAAGAACCGGGAGGAAGGGTGGAATCTGGTCTGGAAGGAAGGGGGAGTCGTTGGAAGAGGCGGCATCACCCCGGATAAGAGAGAGGGGGATAAAAAGACTCCCTCCGGTACCTACCAGCTTACCATGGCCTTCGGATTAAAAGAGGATCCGGGAAGCATCCTGCCTTATCATAAGATTGTAAAGGGAGATTATTGGGTGGATGATGGAGCCAGCTCCTACTATAACAAGCTGGTGAACACCGGGGAAATCCCCAAAAGCTGGAATTCTGCGGAGAATATGCTCTCCTCTTCCCCTTATTATAACTATGGTCTGGCTTTAAACTATAATCCCGACTGTGTTCCAGGGATGGGTTCGGCCATCTTCCTTCACTGCTTTACAGCCACCCCTGACAATGGTTCTGCCGGATGCATCCGTTTGCCGGAGGAGCGGGTGATGGAACTGGTGCAGTCAGCAACAGAGCGTACCAGGATTGTGATAGCTCCTGATTTAGAGCAGCTGCGCTAAGGAGGGATCCGGGGTGATTTAGTGGAGTATACAGTTGCATTTTAAAATGAAACAAGGGGAGGTATCTGTTATCATCATACCTTCCCTTGTTCTTTGAATGCCAAGGGGAGGAAGGAGTTTCTGCTACTGAGATCCTGCCAGCTTTTTTGACATCATTTTTAAAAGATCCAGTCTTTTTTTGTCTTTGGGAGACATGTTTGCGCTTAAAATTGAGACTAGAAGGGCTGTTTCCCGGTCATTGAACCGGACTCCCTTTTCCTGGGCTTCCAGATTGATGGACATAAAGGCTTCCATCAGATTGCCTTTCTCTGTTCCCTCGATCTGTTCTGCAAATTGGGTGAGCAGTGTAAGCTTTTTCGGGTCGATCCCTTTTAGCCTGGGATCCTGTTTCCAGCTGGTATCCATACTATGTATTCCTTTCTGAGAGAGGTTTTATGCCATGGCCTGAAAGGCAGTCATCATCATCTGCATGGTTTCAAAACGGGACTGCTGCTCCGGGGTAAGGAAGCGGCGAAGCTGCTCCATGGGAGTCTGGCCATCCATAAGCGCTCCGGCCATGTCGATCATATCTCGTTCTGAGGGGTTTCCGTAGGGGCGGATGGCTTTTAGGAGATCCCGGACGGAAGTGGTTTTTTCTGCACTATCCAGAGAGCAGATACCCATAGAAGCTACCTCTTCAGTCTCAAACAGCTCTATGGTTTTTCTCAGCTCTTGTGTTTTCACAAATAAAGATACAGCTCTCTGCTCCGGTATACCGAGGTAGGGCAGGGCAGCTTTTATCATTTGCAGGTGATGGTCTCCTATGAGATAGTCCAGATCTGTAAGCTTATAGTCATCTGATGGGGTCATTTGGTTCCACCGACCTTTTAGTTCTTTGCTCTAAGCTTATGCAGGCAAAGCTGCTTCCATGTCAGATTTTTTCTTCTGTTATGAGCCAAAGAGTGGAACATGCATATATTAAAATATGGAAGGAGCGTGAAATCCATGTATAACCGTCTTATTATTGAAGGAAATGCGGTTTATGAAATAGATGATGAATGTTTGAGAAGAAAACAGGGCAGGAAGGGCTATGGAGGAAAGAAACCAGGTTCCCAGGGAAATGGGAACGCTGTAAATGGGGAAGCTTCCAATCGCCCATAAAAGATAGAAAACAGGTATCAAAATGGATGCCTGTTTTTTGTTGTGGGTATAGGTGAAGGGCTTGTACCATCCTGTCTGTAAAAACAGGGAGCTCAAAAGCTGCTCCCGTGTTTTTGCTATGTGAGATTTCTTTGGTGAAGGTTCCAGAGAGGCAGAATTAGCAGCAGAAGCCGTTTCCACCGCCGCCGCAGCAGAAGCACAGGAGCAGGATGATCCAGATGAAGTCACATCCATTTCCACATCCGCTGCCACAGTTATTGCCGAAGAAGCCGTTTCCGCCGCCACAGCAGCACAGAATCAGAATCAGCCAGATACAATTAAATCCGCTTCCTCCATTTCCACATCCACATCCACAGTCACAACCGCAGTTTGTTGCTGCTACATCACTCATTATTAGTTCCTCCAAATAAAGTTTGATTACAATGTATCATATGACCCTCTGCTTGCTCATGTTTCTGGATTCTTAAAAAATTTTCAAATTATTTATTGGTGTATACAAGAAAACTATAGTATAATGTCCAGGAGTCATCGGATCGGGCTTGTTCTTCTAAAGAGTGGAAAAAGGGGCTATAGAAATGGAAAAAGACAGATTGTATTACCAGACTCCTTATGTGAAGTCATTTACGTGCAGGGTAGAAACATGTGAGGAAAGTGGAAAAGGAACCTGGCTGGTCACACTGGATCAGACAGGCTTTTATCCTGAGGGAGGGGGACAGCCCTGGGACACAGGAACCTTGAATGGAATCGAAGTTCTTTCGGTTCGCAACCAGGGAGGGCGCATCCTTCACCAGGTGACTGCTCCTTTTGAGGAGGGAGAGAGGGCAGAGGGGATTATCCATTGGCAGAGGCGGTATGACAATATGCAGCATCATACAGGGGAGCACATTCTGTCAGGGCTGGTGCATCGAAATTACGGATATGACAATGTGGGCTTCCATATGGGTGAAGAAGAAGTAACCATGGATTTTAATGGTGAGCTGACCTGGGATCAGATAGAGGATTTGGAAGAGAAAGCCAATGGAATTGTGTACTCCAATGTCCTGGTGAGGGTTTCCTACCCTTCACAGGAGGAGCTTCAAGGTATGGATTACCGCAGCAAGAAGGAATTGTCAGGCTTGATACGGATTGTGGAAATACCAGGAGGGGATGTGTGTGCCTGCTGCGGAACCCATGTAGAATCTACCGGAGAAGTGGGTATGATTAAGATAAGGAGTATGATTCGCTACAAAGGAGGCGTTCGGCTTTCCATGGTCTGCGGCCGTCGGGCAATGCTGGATTACAGAGCCAGACTGAAGGATGAGGCGAGGATATCCAACCTTTTATCCGTGAAGCTCCATTTGGTTCCTGAGGCAGTGGAGAGGCTTAAGTCGGAAGCTCAGAGTAAGGACATGCTCATAGGGCGGCTTTACAGCCGGCTGTTTCAGTTGGAGGTTCAGGGGTTTCCGGAGAGCAGCCGGCCTCTCCTTGTATTTCGGGAAGGTTTGAATCCGGTTCAGATTCGACAGATGGCAACCCTTCTCTGTGAGCAGAAGAAGGGAAGTGTAGTGGCTGTGTGTTCAGGGAATGACCAGACTCAGGAGTATCAATATGCCCTTGGAAGCAGTCAGGCTGACATGAGAAACCTGAGCAAGTGTTTAAACAGCAGGCTAAAGGGCAAGGGAGGGGGCAGTGCTCTTATGACGCAGGGAACCTTCCGAGCGGATCGGAGATCCATAGAGGATGCGTTTTATGAGGAAGCAGATAGACAGAGGGGGCTATAATGGAATTAAATCATGATACAATAAAAAAATTAAGGGGACTTATCCTGTTCACGATAGTGGCAGTGGTGGCAGGGGTTAACTACCGCCAGCTCTTTGGTCTGGCAATGTCCTTGATACACATGGCAGCCCCCTTTATTCTGGGGGGAGCAATCGCTTTTATCCTGAATGTACCCATGCGCAACATTGAGAAACACTTGTCCTTTGGGGGAAAGGCCAGGGGACTTAGACGTCCGGCGAGTCTGGTGCTTACTATCTGTCTGGTAACAGGACTCTTGTTTTTAGTTCTTTTTGTGGTCCTCCCTCAGCTTTTTGGTACTCTGGAAATTCTTCAGAGCAGTGTACCGGCCTTTTTTTCAGGTCTTTTAAAAAAGGCACAGGAGCTTTTTTCCGACAATACTGTGATATTGGAGCAGATAGATTATCTCCAGGTAGACTGGCAGCAGATACTGAAGGATATGGCAGAGTTTTTAAAGACAGGAGCAGGAACCATGATTAACAGCACTGTTTCGGCTGCTATGTCGATTGTGAGCGGTGTGTCTGCCTTTTTGATAGGATGTATCTTTGCAATTTACATTCTTCTCCAGAAGGAAAAGCTGGGGCATCAGGCTGTAAAGCTGATGGATGCATTTCTGCCTGAAAAGGCAGTTGTGAAAATCCGAGAAATCGCTTCCTTGTCAGAGCGCACCTTTTCCAACTTTCTCACAGGCCAGTGTTTGGAAGCTGTGATTTTAGGTTCTATGTTCTTTGTGACGTTGACCGTGCTGAGACTTCCTTATTCCCTCCTGATTGGAGTGCTGATTGCATTTACGGCGCTGATCCCTATCTTTGGAGCTTTTATTGGGTTTGCTGTGGGCGCATTTTTAATGCTGATGGTAAATCCCATGGATGCTCTTCTGTTTGCAGTTGTTTTCTTTGTGCTCCAGCAGATTGAGGGAAACCTTATTTATCCTTATGTGGTGGGGAACTCTGTGGGTCTGCCGTCCATCTGGGTGCTGGTGGCCGTCACAGTGGGAGGAAGCATGATGGGGATTGTGGGGATGCTTGTGTTTATCCCTCTCAGCTCTGTGATTTATGCACTTTTGAGGAGTGCGGTAAATGAGAGGCTTAAGGGGAGTGATAAGAGAGAAGGGGGAAGAGAGAAGGAAAATCTGGAACAGAGTGCCGGAGGGGCATTCCCGATGGACAATCCGTCTGATTGAAAAAGAATCCAAAGTGATCCTGGAAACTCCTGTGGGCAGGGAAGCAATCCGCAAGGCCTTAAAAAACAAACTTCGCTCTCATCTTCCTCATTGTATAAGCGCTATCCGGCAGAAGAAGCAAGACGCATCCTGAAAAGTCTGGAGAAAAGCATGGGAGTTGGCTGGATATTGCTGAAATAGAGCTTCATGTAATGATCAGACCATGCCCCAGCCGTCGCATCGCTGAGATAGGGCAGTTACGTAGCGAACTGTCTACATGGGAAACAGAACGGAATACACTGGCAGCAAAGGTCAACTGGCATTTTAGAACCAGTGATGCCAGAATAAAGCTCAGTTCACTGTATCCCACATTTACTACTGCCGCTTAACGAGGTGGCAGTATTGCTAAAAACCATCAAGTCATAACACTAGCGAAACGACCGGATTATATATAATCAAATACCTCTTCCATACAATACCAACTTGTGCTATTCTAAAAAGAAACGGCGGT
>MJGMH2__coassemble_828_pt1 | contig 71697 bp, 54 predicted proteins | sample MJGMH2__metabat2_low_PE_014 | metagenome-assembled genome bin MJGMH2
CCCCATTGCAGATCATTTGCACGATAATTATCTACCATATATTTGACAGCATTTCTGGGAAGGTGCTTCATAAATGCTCTTCCCAACTTTCCTGCCCCAAAAAGAATGATTTCTTTTTTTGCAAAACTAGTTTCACTCATATAAATATATCCTTTCCTCTACTAATCCTATTTACACCGGCACCCTACCTATGAAGAAAATCCACCCTCTATATTTCCCAAATACTTATTATGATCATCAAATCTCTTCTGTCTCAAAACTGCTTTCAACATTTCAATATCCGGGCTCAGCTTCCTATATTTCTCTACCTCTTTTTGATACATCTCCGTGTCTTTATCTATTTCTTTTCCCTCTATAAATAATCTTTCATCCCCATTTTCTATTTGAACAAAGGTAGCCTCTTCCGTTAAAACACCCACAAAACCTAAAGCGTACTCCTCATTTCCGTACCTTAAAAGCTTTTTAATTCTTGACACTTCATAAATAGGCAAAGACTCTAATCTTATATAATTATCTTGATACTTCTCTACCATTTCTTTTGTCATTGAACGTTCCAAAATTCCTTGAATAATGGAAGCAAAATGGTAATTCGCAACTAAATGATCATTTCTCCCTCTTCCCAGAAAGCTGTCAGAGATAATACACGCGGGATGAACCAATTTCTTGTCCCACCTATGAGTATCTATCTTCCTTTCACCTGCTGAATCAGAAACCAATTTGTATCTGGTTTTCAAATCGATACCATGATCGCCCATAAATATTTGAGTTACTTGATCACAATTTAAAAGCTGATAATAAAACCATAAAATTTCATCTACATACCTTTGACTGCTATTATATTCTTCCATAATATCTTCAAAAGAACAACAATAGGGAGCAGGGTAAAGTTCTTTGTGAAACAATGGATTCCATAACGGAAAGTGGAGTTCAATTAAAGCATGCATATAAGTAAATGTATCCTCTTCGGACAAAAGCAGTTCACATAATCCTCCAAAAAACACTTCTGGTGCAATCATTGTTCTGCACTCTTCCAACGCCTCGTCCATTTTTGCAAATGCAAAATTTCGATAATTCATCAAAAAATGAAACTTATATCCCTGACGATTCAGATGCCCAACGACCCCCCCCCCCTATTTTCTGAGGTAAAATACTGTCTTTGATATAATCTATCCTCTAAAATTTGATATCCTGTCATAAGCGTCATAACTGTTTCACGAGTTGCAGTATACTGACTAATCAAATTTCCAAATGAAAAATTCTCTCTTTCTATTCGCTTAAGATGTGGCATCCCTTCCAATGCTTCCACACTTAAAGAATCAACCAAATGTAACATAACATGTCTTGTTGTTCGATTTACTACTTCCTGTCTAACTTCATCAAACACACATTGTATGTTCTTTTTTAATTCCTGTAATTGTTCTCTGTAATCCGAGGTAATCTGGATATGCTGATCAATTAACTTCTCCGCATGACAATAATCATGAATAAACAACAATCCTAAAATTGTACTCAACAATTTTAAAACATTCCCTGTTTGAACAAACTTAACATACTCACGGTTAATAATCCGATACTTTCCCAGACTATGATATAAATAGAACTCATCCTCAATATCGACTCCCTGTTCTCCAAGCCATGTGTGAATCCCTATAACCTTTCCATCAAACCCACTCATTCTCAACGTTTTCTTGATATCATCCTCATATTTCTTAGAAGGAATCAAAACCGCATCAAGACCTTGAGATTCTATTATACCTGGATGAATAATAGGAACATGTTCTAGCTTCCAATAAATTGGATCGCTTTCATTCTGATCTATAATACAAGTAATCGTTTCAGGAACATACCCAAGACAATAAAAAAATTCTTCTGTTAACTTTCCATTCCCATAAACACCAACACGATGTTGACTTAAATCTTTTTCCATGAGGTTTTTAAATTTAATAGCGACCATATCATACACTGTCATTTGCTTTACGATATATTCACCTTCAAGCTTGTTATCTAACAGAAACTTCTTTAAGATCGCTTCCATCCTTTTCCTTAAATCTAACAAGTATCTTTCCTCCTCAAGTTCTTTTTCTAACATCTACCTGTGCTTTTATTACGAATTGATTCATAAAGTTTTTTAGAATCATTAAACTTTTCAAGCTTACTTATATCTAAAAACAGAGTCCCCGCAAGGACTTTCAACCGCTCTATCTTTTCAGATCCATCCCACTCTATTTCTTTTTCTTCATTTCCATCTATAGAGTAATAATATTCTCTTCCCATTCCATCTATCACATATTTATACCCATACGTAATAGCACCTCGATAAGAAATAGCATACTCCTCTAGCCCTCTTGCAATATAGATTGGAATTCTACTCTGAGAATAAATATCTACATCTTGAAAAATTGCGTAATCATCCAAAGCCCGATCAAGAGTATAAGTCTCTCCCTCTAATATCCATTGCACTACCTTATAAAAATTTCTAAATTGAAGAAATCTCTTCTCTCTGGATTTTTTCACCCCATCCCACACAAAACAATATGCATGAATCTTTACCTCCGACCACTCATATTGTGGAAATGCAAGGTGTTCTCCATGATCGCTCATAAAAATTTGTGTTCTTCCACCAAGTAATTTATGATAAAACATAATTCGGCTATCTACGTATTGAAACGAAGTTTTCATCTGGTTTGGAATCATCATTTCATGCTTATCGTATGCAACCTCATAGGATATTTGCTCTAATACAGGAGAAACCATAGGAGGATGAGTCTCAGCTAAAAAATGCAAAATATAAAAAACTGGTTCCGAACTATCCAGCATATGAATTAAAGCTTCCCAAAGAATCATATTACAGGAAGAATGACCTCTCATATGAATTGCATATTTATCTTCTATCCCTCTTGTTCTCTCCCCATCACACCCCACTGTTTTAAAAGAATATCCCTTATCCTCCAAATATTGCAAAAGAATACTACCTTCCTTCTTAATTAGCCTCTGACTTTCTTCAAAATCATCAACAGGAAGAATCCCTGACATAATCGCTCTTTGAGTCGCATGAGTAAAAGGAGTATTAGTATATGCTCGCTCAAAAAAAACTGACTCTTTCGACAACTGATAAATACCCGGTAGATAATCCAGACGATGATAAGAAACTGCATCTGTCCAAAACAGCCATATATCCTTCTCCTCACGCTCCTTCATCTTACGTTCAATTAACGAAATTAATTTCAAAGTTCTTTCTTCTACTTCAAACACAAAACCAGGAATCTCTGAAAACCCTTTTCTTCTTTCACATAATTCCAATATCATCTGAAAATCTTTTGCCTCGATCGAAGCAACCAATAGCCGACGAAGCTTTGAATCGTCCAACCCTCCGCTTTTAAAATAATCACAATAAAAAAAATTTAGTATCTCATGAGAACCAATTCCACTAGAATACTGATAAAAAGGGGCATTCAGTTCATAACCTCTTTGTTCTAAAAGACCACATATATCAATTATGCACCCCCCCCCCCCATTTTCTAACATCTCTTGCACAATCTCATGATGCCTGTTAAATGAGGTAACTAACACAGCATCAACAGGAAAAGTTTCCATATAATCTAATGTATAGCAGGGGATTCCCTCAAGAGAATTCTGAATTGCATTCCGGTCAAATACTCCGACTATCTTTTTCTCTCTAAATTTTATCAATCGTAAAAACTGAGAGGTAAACTCTCCTCTGGGACGTAGAGCAATATTAGCATGAGGAGGGAGCTCGTCCACAATCTCCTGTACCGTATCCATTAATCTCCGGCTGAATTCTGCTTCCTGATCTACCTTTGTCAATGTGTTATGAAGTTTCTCATAATAAAGCAATACTTCCTTCATTCCAGCCTTCTCCCTCTACTCTACAAATCCTATCCATCTTTTCAATTAACAAATTAATCCAATCTAACTATACTGATGGAGCCACTCATTATGATAAGCATATCTCTTTAATTCTAAAATATTTTTTGATTCCTCTATATCAAATGCAAGCGCCTCTCTATACTCTCTTATTTTATCAGAATACTCATCTCTATTTAGATCTACTTCTTCATCACAAATGAATAGCTTTTCTTCACCATTTTCTAAATAAAAGAACATATCTTGATCGTCTAATACCCCCACCACACCCAATGCTCGCTTTACTTGCTTCTTTATCAGCAACTGATTAAGAAGCTCAGGACTATAAACCGGTAAAATAGAAATCTTAATTTTCTTATCAAAATACCTCTCTAATTCTTCTTTTGTTAATGTGCGCTCTAAAATCTCTTTAAATAACTTTGCAAGACTATAATTTGCAATTAAATTGCAATTACTTCCTACACCCAATGAGCTATCCGAAATAATACAAGCTGGACTAAGCAATTTCTTTTCCCACCTATATATTTCCACCTTATACTCTTTAGGATTTCTAAAAACATTCAAATCGATCCCATGATCGCCCATAATAATCTGTGTGACAGAATCACATTTGAAAATTTTATAGTAAAACCACAAAAGCTCATCTACATACTTCTGTGAGCTTTCATACTGCTCCATAAATTCATCGAAAGAACAAGTAAAAGGATACTTATGCACCCCTTTTTCAAAAAGAGGATTACAAAAAGGTGGATGAATCTCAGCAAATCCATGCATATAAGTAAAGGTATTCCCTTTCTTCAAAAGCATTTCGCATATTCCAGAAAAATATACTTCTGTAGCAATATTGTTATTACATTCTCTCACTGATTGATCTAATTTTGCATAAGCATAACTTCTATCCATCAAAAAATGAAATTGATAATCTGACTTTTTTAAATATGGAAGAAGTTCACCGTCCTCTTCTGTAAAATAGATTCTTTTATATAACTCTTTCTCTAGAATCCTGTAACCGGTCATGAGAGTCATTACACATTCTCTGGTACTTCCATATTGATTTCTAAGTTCTTTTAAAGAAAAACTTTCCTTCTCAATCTCTTTCAACTTGGGCATACCTTCTACAGCTTCCCAGTTTAAAGAATCTACAACATAAATGAGTGCATGCCTTGTTTTTCTGCGTAATACTTCAGCTCTGACTTCGGAAAACACATTCTCAATCTGTTCACCAAGCTTTAACGTTCTTTCCCTATACTTCTCTGATACTCCGTGATACTTCTCTATCAATTCCAGCCCATGACAATAGTCACGAATTAATAGCAAACCTATAATTGCTGACATTAAGTCCTTAGGATTTCCCTTCTCAATATACCGAACATAAACAGCGTTAATTCTTTTATACTTCCAAAGCCCCTTATATTGGTCAAATTCTTCTTCAATCTCAATTCCCTGGGACTCAATCCAAGAGTGGAGTCCAATTACCTGCCCCTTGAAATACACCCCCCCCCCCTCCAAAACACTCATACTATCTTTTTCATAAACCTTTGAGGGTATGATAATCACATCTAAAGAGGAAGCTTCTATTAAATCAGGCTTTATAATCGGGATATCATCCAGCTTCCAGTAGAGAGGTTCATCTACCTTTTGATCGATAATACAAGCAATATTTTCAGGAACCTTTTCCAACGCGTAGAAAAATTCTTTTGTCATTCTTCCATTTCCATAGATTCCCACGCGCTTGCCTTTCAGCGTCTCATTCATGAGAATTTTTAACTTCTCACCAATCCTCTCATAAATGGAAAACTCCTTAACAATCAACTCCTGATCCAATCCCGTATCTTTTAAAAACTGATCTGTAATTGCATCTAACTTTCCTCTTAAATCAAACACGCTCGTTCACCTCAAATTTTGTCAAAATCCATCCACTAAACATTCCGTCCTTATATCCGTCCTCATACGGAATATTGTGTCTAATTTCCAAAGTACACCCCATATCTTCGGCTATCTCTTCAAAAAATCCATCTTCAAACCACTTTTCCCAACTGTCTATCTCAAGAAGTCCTTTTGCGGATTCATTCTTATCGACAATTACCACTGTACCTCCTTTGCAGGTAACTCTCAATAATTCCTTTACTGCATGTTCCTGAGCAATGGCATGTTCCAGGGATTCTACTGCATATACCATATCAAAACATTCATCCTCATAGGGAAGGCAGGTCAGAGATCCTGTTTTCACCTCCACAGAGGATGGAATTCCACCCGTCACTATCTCTGAAATATCAACAGCCGAAAGGATTCTCTCTGGTACATCCTCCATCAGGTTCCTCAGATATCTTCCTTTCCCGCAGCCTGCATCCAGAACCTTTGCACCATTTTCAAGTCTTTTCACCTGTTCCAAAATAAACTCATATCTCCCATCCTCCTTACAAATCCCATCCGGAAAATGAGAGGCCTGAACCTCGAACTCTCCTTTACACTTATAATACAATGCATCCATGAAGTACTTGATCACCCAGCTAATTTCCTGATTTGCAAAATAATCCGGATATTCCTTTAAATCTGTCCCTTTCGGATTCTCTGAGGTAGGATAACTTCCAAACCAACCGCCACTCTCATTTTGCAGGGACATGGCATACTGAAAGGCCTTGTTTCCTCGCTCCATATTCCCCAACTTATACCAAACCAATGCAAACTGAATTAAACCGGTGGAGCATACCCAATTCACATCTCGATAAGCAGGAACCATCCCATCCTCTCTCTGAAGGTTTGCAATCCCCTCCATAGCCTTCTCTGCCAGTTCCTTTTCCCCTATATCACACAAAGCTTCCATCACATAGGCGTAAAAATGAGATAGGAAGCTAAAGTCCATGATTTCATCTAACCGATTCTTCAAATAGTAATCTGCAATTCGTCTGGCTTCCTTTTCATATCCGGCCTCCATAAGAGGAGACAGACAATAGAGATGGATCAAATCTGAACACTGGCGATCCCCCCACTCTTCCGTGGATGGAGTAATCAATTTCCCCTGCTCATCCACCTGCTCCAGAATCCATCTGCAGCCCTTCCTGATGGCTTCTTCCGCTTCCGGAAGCATCTTTTTCACTGCTAAAAGGCCTTTTAAAATCTGGGCGGTATCAAAGATATAAGGATCTTTTCCTACCGTATCACTCCATGAACCATCCTCATTTTGAATGGTGCAGAGCCACTTTCCATAAGATAAAGCTAAATCCCGATTCCCCCACTGTAGTAAAGATGGAATAAAATATCCTGTCACCTCAGGGTATGAAAGATTTAACTCTGTATTATTAATAATACCCTTTCCGGAAACCGTATGGTTTTCAATCCACTCCATTGCTTTTTGAAATCCATTCAGCCAGTCACAATCCCGATCCTCCGGTTTCTTCAAGCAGTAGGCCTGTTCCAGATACGTTGTGTACGTGTGAATCCCCATCCCATCCAGCACTTCTGCAATGACAGCCGTCTTTCTGGCATCTGTAGAAATCACCACATTATAATCCTCAAATATTTCTTTTAGCTCCTTACAGGAAATTACTTTCTTACCTTCCACCAGAGTTCCTACTTTCGCTTCACTACCATCTGCAAAAAAGGCAACCTTATCCTCCCCAAAAAAGCGCAGTGCCTTCTCTCCAAATTCTCCAGCACCATACAGAATGATTTTCTTATCTGAATCCATCCTACCTCTCCTCTCTATCCACCGAATCCCTTCCGGCAAAATCTCCGACTGAAAAAAACGCTGTCTCAAAGAATCTGCTTTCACAGAATCCTGGATCCACATATCCATAAACAGCAGCTCCCTCACCTTTTCATCTGAACGTTCCAATAAAAAATCCAGGTACTTAAGCCGGAGATAAAACAGCTGTTTCTTAATCTCCTCCATTCTGCTCTCCGTAAGGCTGGCGGAGTGGCAACGGTAATAATAATGAATTCCCGGCAGATGATACAGCTTATACCTTTGACTGATTCGGATCCAGTACTCGTAATCCTCTACCAAAAACATATTCAGAGAATACTCTCCCACTGTTTCCAACACTTCTGAACGGTACATAAAGCAGGCACCTACACAATTATTAAAGTACAGCTGCTCCTCACCTGTAGATACCTGACCTGTGATTTCTCCTGACTCATCAATATAATACATATCACAGTAAACAAGGCCTGCCTCCTGCCTTGCCTCCAATGCATTGTACATAACCAAAAATGCATCCGGCATATAAATATTATCATCAGAAGTCCATGTAAAATAGTTAGCAGATGCGTGCCTGAACCCCTCATTCAAGGAGCCCGGCAGCTTTAAATTTCTTGGATTAGAGTATACCTGAATCCGCTCATCCATATCTGCATACTCTTTCATAATCTCCAACGTTCCGTCAGTGGAGCAGTCATTGATTAAAATCAGCTCCCAGTCCGGAAAGGTCTGATTCCTGATACTGTCAATGGACTCCCTGAGGTACTTCTCTCCGTTATAAACCGGCATTACAACACTAATCTGTTTCACATTTTCCACAAGTCAGTTCAAGGGCGTTCTGACTCTCCCCTTTCTTCAACTTACTACACTGATTCAAGATAAGACCATATCTGATCAACTGTTTTTTCTCCGCAGCTTCCATCCGCATTTGCAAATAATCCCTTATAAATCTCTCCCATAGGAGCAGAGACAATGGAACCTGACCATGCAAGCTGCTGTGCCAGATGATTTTCTTTCACCTCCCACAGCATACACCCTGACAGCTGCAAAGGAGTATGACTTCCCATTAACTGTTCAAAGGGATTGCAGTTCACCCAATCCATATCCTTTTCCATGGTGGGAGCCAATCTGTTCTGTATCTCTCCATCTCCGCTCACCGTCACAAACTCTCCCTTGTTTCCTCCATATTCACTGACCATCAGCCTTAAGTGACCGCATGAGGACGATTCCATAGAGTAAAACTGGATCATCTCCCTACCCTCTTCTGCTATCAGCCGACTCTCTCCCGTCATCAAATTGACTCTCAGTAATCCCCTGCCGACAGAGGGCATCAGATAAGCTTCTCCCCCCATTGTAAGAAGTCCCACACAAGCACCTTCTCTAAAATACTCCGGATACTCTCCCAGAACCTCCAGCCCTTCTCTCCCTCTATTCCATCGGTACAACCGCCCCGACCAATCTCTGGAAGCTAAGTACAATTCCTTTCCGTCCGAACTGATGAGAGAAAAGCGATGATCCCCTTCCCCAACCCTGTGAATATTGGTTCTGCCTGTCTGAAGGGAATATTCGATCACAAGGTTCGTTCCGTGAACAGGAAGGAATAATGCTTTTTCTCTTTCCACCAAACAGGAATCATAAAAATAAGGAGCTTTCAGCCTGACCTTATCCTTTTTCTCCAGACGCCGCTTCCAGAAGTCATCTGTCTGCCAGGTTCCTGTCCTCTTATCAAACACCACAAAGTAGGGCTGTTCTGAGGGAACCAGATACAGCTTATCGCCTTCCAAATAGGCTGAGCGGAATTTTATATCTCCCGCCTGTAATTCCTCTTCCTCAGGAAGCTCATACCTGACAAACTTCTTTTCCTTTATATCATATTTGACCAGGGCGGAACCTCTTCCCGGAATCAGCCATATGGTATCACCCTCCTTGAGCATACAGGTGAACAGGTAAAGAACCTGCCCCTTTTCCCCGGGTACTCCTCCCAGATACTCCGCCATCGGCGAATCACCATTCATATAAAAGAATCCGTTGAAGTTTCTGGCAAACAGCCACGTCTCCCCCTCTTCTTCTACATAAGCGGTAAAAATAAGGGTACGATCCATCCCCCCTTTATGACTCAAAACCGCTTTATTCTGCATCACTACAGGCTTCCCGGTTAACCCGTACAAAGCAGTCAGAGAGCTGCTGTCTCCATAGTAAAAATCAGTCCACGCCATCCCTCGATTCAAATCAGGGGTATCATCATAAATCCCATCCCCCTCTTCCTTGTATCTCCGAACCAATTCCTGATATCTCTCCAGGAGTTCCGGGCGCATGGAAGCACAGGTGCTCTCACTGAGAGGGTGAGGTCTCCACCACAGGACAGCATCCTCCTTACCACGAAAGGTTTCAATTACGTCTTCAATCTTAGCTAACTCCTGTTCGTTGCCCTGTAAAATCCCGGTTACACCTGTATTATAAAGAACAGCTCTCTTTCCTTCCAATCTCTCTCTCCACTCTTCCGGAAGAAAGAAATCCTCTCTTTTTGATCGGATCACTTTATCCGCCTTGGGAGATCCCAATGCCAGGAATTTCTTTTCCAAAGCGGAACGGCTGAATACCCCCTTTTTTCCAAGCTGCTCCATCCACGCTTCTATCGCCTGTATATGAGTTTCCCGAATAGACTCTGACTGAACAATCACCAAATCTGCCAAAAGAGCAGCCGGTGTCTGACAGAACTGCGCTGTAATCCCACCATTGATAATATAATATGGTACATATACTAAGCAATCGGTATATTGCCTCAAGTTACGAGCATAAAAACGAGGATCAACAGATGTTACGTAATTCATATCATCATATGGATTATGAATGATAATTACATCCGGATACTGTTCTCCTAAATCATAATCCTCATAATGTGTAACAGGCACATCCTCAGGATAAAGCGCTCCCTCGTAGTATTCCTGACCCAGCGTCCCATCCGGGTTTTTCGAGTAATAGGGAATGGGCATAACGGTACACCGACACCCCCCCCGCCGGCAAAAGGCTTTATAGATGCTTTCTATGCTGTCCCACATACTTGCCTTATAAGGTAAAAACAGGACTTCGCACTCCTCAGAAAACTCACCCTGAATTTGATTTCCAATGGCTCCTCTTGTACATTGAATCTCCTTTAAAAGCCTTTGTCTCACAGGTCCGTAACCTTCATTCAGACACTCCCACAGAAGCTCACAGTACTGCTCCAGCAAAGCAACACTCTGTGTTCCTTCCCCTTCTGAGTCCTCAATGGCTTCTCCTATCTCAATTGCACAGCTTTGCATCTCTTCCAGCAAAAGAGCACACTGTTCCTGCCCTTCACGAATCTGACCTATACTCTTTAAGGAGTCCTCTGCCCTTTTTAATGTATCCACCATATTCAGCAGCTTCTTTTTTAAATATTTACGCATATCTATCCCTCATCATCCGTGATTATTCCACTTCATTCGATTCAGTATCCCATCATAGTACCCGGAGGCACTCTTCATCTTTTCTTTATTTTCCTCATCCAGCCAGCTTCCGTTAAAATGATGAATGGAGTGCGTATTTTCCGTCACTCGGATCCGCCCGCTCATATAGTCTCCCGGATGAAAAAATTCCGGAGAATAGACCGTTACACCACCTATCTCCTGAGTTGTACAGTCAATCCTCATTCCCCGTTCCAAAAATGGAGCCGTCTCATAATAGCCACAGGTAGTCATGTTAACCGAACCATCTGCCAATAGAAACCTCTCATCTGACCGAAAGGCAAGTATCTCACCAATCAGCTCATTCCCCTTCACAGCTCCGCTGCAGCCGCCAAAATTCACAACCCCCCACTGCTCTACACTGCAAAAAGCAGGCACATGGAGCAGGTCATCCAGACTTTTCAGCAATTCCACATCTGTATCCAGATAAATCCCACCGTATCGATACAGCAAATCCAATCTGGCAACATCTGGAACAAAGCCCCACTTCCTGCATTCATAAGCCTGCTTCATATATAAGTTCCATGACACGTCATAGTTACTTTCATCCCAGCGAATGATTTCGTAATCCGGACAATGCTTCCTCCAGCTTTCCACACACTTTTCCAAAGAATAAGGCATTGGATTTCCAGAAAACCAGCAATAATGAATTCTCTTAGGAATCAGAGGAAGCTCACTCTTTCTCACCGTCCCTATCTTCTTCTCTGTCTCTCTGTGTGTAAGAAGCATAACAGGGAGAATGTAGGCTTCCTTCCCTTCCAATGCTTCCACTTGATCCAAATAGGATACCACTGACTCCAAACGGCTGTTGGTAATCAAAAGAAGATAGGAATCCCTTCCTTCCAAAGCCTCACTCAGCGAGCAGACAGGAACCCTCCTTCCTCCCTTCAGAGCAACATACGTTCCCTGCTTACAAGGATCTCCATCTGCAAAACAGACCAAGTGATCCTCCAAGCCATATTTATGAACAAAATAAGGAAGAACTGTCTGCCCAATTACTCCCGCTCCATACACAATCACTTGGTATCCGGATGCTTCAATCTGCCCAGCCAGTTCTTCAAATGAAGCATTTTTAAGATTCAGCATACTTCCCACCACTTCCGGGCTTCTCCACCAGGGTAATACAGTCAAGAGAAGGCGTTCCCCAATCAATCACCTGCTGTTCCAGAATTTCGAAGCCGGCTCTGTAAGCCAAATAGGCAAACACTTCTTTGCTCATAAAGCTTCTTCCATTCACTGCTGTTCCAAAGCTTGCCTTGTAATCACTATGATTGTTTGAATGGTGAAACAGTGCCCGGCCTCCCCCCTTTAAAACACGGAAAATATCGTTCAAATAGGAGGACACATCCAGCATCTCAAAATGCACCATAGCGTCATAGGTAAACAGTGCCGTGTATGTATCTGACTCCAATTCCTTTAAGTCATAGCCATCATTTTTATAATACTGAATCTCAGAGTTCTCTTTTAATCTCTCTCTGCAGTAATCAATATTTTTCTGTAGTATATCTACCAGGGTTACCCTTCCGGCGTTACCCATATACTTCGGAACATGTCTTCCACGCCCACAGGCCAATTCTATCACATCCGTCAAATCCAGCTGCCGGAACATCCTGTAAAAAGGACTCTCTTCCTTCCAAAACACATCCAGGCTCTCTTCTGCGCTCTGAAAATAGTGATCCATATCATTCATATGGGCAAATGCACAGAAGTCTCTGTTATATTTCACCCGATCCACTCCCACCATATCCAGCAGCTCCGGGATCGTGATGATCTCACAACCTGACAGTTCTTTCATAATCTCTCTAACCATCCCTTCGCTGTTTGGTGTAATGCAATACAGACAGTCAAGGGACCGGCTCTGAAGCTCATCCAAAGTCCAGACGGGTTTCTCCCCCCCCCCCTGCCAACTGCTCCTATCTCTCTGGCTCGCTTATCACAAAATCCATAGACCACATCCGATTTCCCTACACTTTCCAGATAGCCATGGATGGCTCTCCCTCGTTCTCCTGCTCCGTACAATATGATATGCTTCATAAGAAATCGTAATCTCCCCGCTGTATTTTACCTAAGGATCCTGTCTGGGGATCCTTCCTTTATTATATTACATTTATCGACATTATTCCCCCTTTACATAATAGTCATCTGTTCATTGCTGTAAAATTACAGCAATGGCGATTTCTTCCTTTTTGTCCTTTTTGTCGGTGACTTTCCCTTTACATCCCCTTCTCCTCTGTGTTACACTTGTCCTATCAGAACATATCCATCAATAATCGATAAAAGGAAAGTGAATGAGAAGCTATGGAACAAAATGAACGCAGATTTGCAGTGCTGATTGATGCAGACAATGTATCCCCCAAGTATATCAAGTACATATTGGACGAGGTGGCTGATATTGGAATTACCACCTACAAACGGATCTACGGCGACTGGACGGACAACGAAAAAAGGAGCTGGAAGAACGTGCTGTTAGACTGGTCTGTAAACCCCATCCAGCAGTACAGCTATACCACTGGGAAAAACGCCACAGATTCAGCTATGATTATTGATGCCATGGATATTCTTTATTCCGGAAATGTTGACGGCTTCTGCCTGGTATCCAGCGATTCTGACTTTACGAAGCTGGCTCAGAGACTGAGAGAAGCAGGCATGTTCGTCATGGGAATCGGAGAGCAGAAAACGCCCAAGCCCTTCCGAGCAGCCTGTGATACCTTTAAGCTTCTGGAGATCATTTCTTCCGAAGATGCAGCAGAACCCCCGGTAAATCTAAAGGGACGCTGCGGCAACACCGCTGTTATGAAAGCAAAGGTAACTGCCATTGACGAGATTCAGCAAACGATTACAGGCATTGATGAGATTCAAAAAGCCATTACCAAGCTTTTAATTGAGAACAACAGCCAGAATCAGCCCATTATTTTAGCCAGAGTCGGCAATTTCCTTGCAAAGCGTTTTTCCGATTTTGATGTGCGCAATTATGGCTACTCTAAGCTGTCTACCTTTCTGGAAAGTCTCGACAACAACGACTTCCAGGTGGTAAAGCTCCACGGAGGATATTTCGTTCAGGAAAAAAGTGCAAGCATTGCCAAGTCTGAGATAGAAAAAGCAATTATACGGATTATCCGTGACAACAACGGGGTGGTGGACAACCTGAGCATCATCCAGGATGAGCTGCGCAAATCCCACCCCTCCTTTGATGTGAAGCAGTATGGCTTCAGCCGTATCTCCAGCTTTATACGAAGCTTTGGAATCTTCAAGCTCAAGGATAACATGGTACAGCTAAAATAAAGCTTCTGCACGAAAGGGCTGTCCTGGCCGGTTACATAACCGATCAGGACAGCCCTTTCATGCGGTAGAATTACGCTTTTAACATATCTTCATAGGTAACCAGCGTTACATTACCCATCTCCTCTGCTCTTTCAATACAGCCTTTGGTAAAGCCGATTTTGGCAAAGAGGTAAAAATGTGTTTTTTTGTACTTGAACAAGGTGCTGCGATCCACAAGAGTTTCAAGAACGGCGAGGTCAACCTTTTCATTTATCCACTTACATTCACCGAACAGAGCGGCATCTTTATCCGCTCCCATTAGATCGATTTCTTCCTGGGCTTTGGTGTTCGGGTTTGCCCCCCACCAGCGACCAATGTCGCTGAAATTCACCGCACATTTATCTTCCAGAAGCAGCTTCCACAGATATTGCTTGCAAATATCCTCAAATACGCCTCCCATATAAGATGAAAGTTCGGGGGAAATACGCTTGTATGCAAGGTCTGCCGCCCCACGGGAGATAATTGAAGTATTCTCCGGCACAAAGCGATACCAGAAACGAAACATATTGTCCTCAATGGAGTAAATTGTCTTACGGCTTGATTCTTCACCATAAGGCGATTCTTTTTTTACAATTCCCAGCGTAATCAAGTTCTTAATATAAGTGGCACATACACTTGTATCTTCATCAATCTTATTGGAAATTTCATTCATCTTGGATGAGCCGGTGGCGATAGACGTAATAACCGCATTGTAAATGGCCGGCTCCCGCACTTCTTGTTTTAATAAATTGTTAGGTTCCTCAAAGATGGAGGAAGTCGGATTCAAATGTGTATTTTTGATATTTTCTTCAATAGAAAGATTATGATCAAGCTGCATCAAATATTGCGGAGTTCCACCCACAATACCATAGGCCAAAGCTTTATCAAAGCTCGACAGCTTTGTAAAATAACGGCAGGCTTCAAAAAAGTCAAATGGTTTGATTTTGAACTGAGCTGTTCTCCTTCCGTAAAGAGGCGCTTTATACGCCAAAACATGGTCTTCCATATAAGACATAGAAGAACCGCAAAGAATCAGGAACAGCTTGGAGCTATCCTTGTTTTTATCAATCAAAAGCTGAAGTGTAGAAGCAAAACTCTTTGACGAACGGGCAACATAGGGGTACTCGTCAATGACAAGCACAATCCTTTTTGTTTTTGCCAATTCAAAAATATACTCCAATGCTGATTGAAAGGAAGCAAAGGATGAAGCAGCCGCTATTCCCGTATTATATTCCATAATACATCTTGAAAAGTTATCAAGATTTTGCTTAGCGTTTGTTTCAACACCAGTAAAGAAAATGGTGTCTTTATCTTTTGTAAACTCACTGATAAGGGCAGTTTTACCAACGCGCCGCCGCCCGTAAATAACAGCAAATTCAAACTTATCAGAATGATAGAGCTTATTTAATATGTTAAGCTCATTTTCCCTTCCTATAAACATCAATGCACCTCCATAGAAATATTCGTGGTTTACGATTTACTTAATTATAAACCACGAACTTAAAAGGAGCAATATGTATGTTGAAATTTACTTATCTGCAAAACTAAAGTGCGTAGGAAAGTTATCATTGAGGGATGGTCATGCTTTCCATCTATTCAAATCTTACAATCTCCTTTTTCAACCGCTTCATTATCTTTTTCTCCAGTCTGGATATGTATGACTGGGAAATTCCCAACAGATCTGCCACCTCCTTCTGGGTCATCTCCTCCCCATCCTCACTGGCCAGACCGTAACGAAGTTCTACTATTTTTCTTTCCCTGGGGTTTAAACGGCTGATCGCATGATTCAGAAGGTTCTTCTCCACCTCCTCCTCAATATCATGGTAAATCACATCCTCATCGGTTCCCAAAATATCAGATAACAGCAGTTCATTCCCATCCCAATCTACATTTAAGGGCTCATCAATGGACACTTCCAGACGTGTCTTATTGTTCCTCCTTAAATACATCAGTATCTCATTCTCAATACAGCGTGAAGCATAGGTGGCAAGCTTAATATTTTTATCCGGCTTGAATGTATTGATGGCCTTGATCAGTCCTATGGTGCCAATGGAAATCAAATCCTCCACCCCTACGCTGGTATTGTCAAACTTCTTGGCTATGTATACCACCAATCTGAGATTATGTTCAATGAGCATAGATTTAGCTCCCTTGTCATCTTCCCTTCCAAGAAGTCCGATCATTCTGCTTTCTTCCTCTGCTTCCAGAGGCGGAGGGAGTATATCTGCTCCTCCAATGTAGTGAACCTCCCCCTTCTTAGGCATAAGCACCGTCCGAAAGCCGGGTACTGTTTTTAACTGAAAGCGATTTGGTATAGATACTTTAACGATCATGGGAATGTCCTCCTGTATGTTGTGCGTTCTCTCGATGTGCAATACTGGCCCATCACTCTGCAATTAATGATTCCTTAAGTTTTGTACTGGTTCCTTCATCGGTTTTTTGGATCAAAATCTGATACTCACCTGAAGGGGAGAGGGAGTTTTTTGTGATTGCCACCAAAGGTTTTTCGATCAAATACCTTCTCCCCTCCTGCTCCACCTCCATTCTGTCTAGGATCACAGCCGGCAATATGCCTCTCTGTGTTCCTACGGACTGGTAGGGAACATATACTACGCCTTTTACCACAGGACACAGTCTTCTGCACAGTCCTTCTGTGGCAACGTGCACCGGCCTGCCGCTTACCGGTTCCCTCAGGCGATTCCCCGTATCAATCAGTCCCGTAACTCGTTCTTCCCTCTCCCCGTATTTCAGTGTAACCCTGCACAGATCCTTTCTCTGTGCCATAGATGCAATCAGTCCTTTGACTCCTCCTGAAAAGCCATAGCACCCTAATACTCCTCCTCCAATCATAAAGAACCAGGCAGAGGCAGGCAGTCCTCCGATGGTTTCTCCATCCAGAAATCCAGCTGCATAATGACCGGCTCCGGTATGCTGACCAATCACCAGCATAATCCCACCCATCACTATGGACACCAGATAAATCCCTGCTACTGCTTTCGCAATCTCTCTGATCTCTTTTACTCTATATGCCACCACAGCCATCAGACTGCTTACTGCCACATAAGTTCCCAACCCTGAAACTATAATCGGAAGATCAGGATATACACTGACCACACAGGACCACACTCCACCAATGGCAGCTCCTGCCACTATCCTCCCCCTGGTTGTCCTGTAGGATAAAACTCTGTTTAAAATTGCCAATACCACCATGTCTATTATGGTGTTGACTACAAACACTACGTCTATGTACACTGTATAAACCACTCAGCCTGGCCCCACCTCCCCGGTCATTTCTCTGTAGGTTATTATAATGGGGAAGCTGTGCAAAATTTGTCGAAAAAGAGGAGGAAAAACACTATAATCATCGACAGAATTCCCCTTTTTCACAAACGAAAAAAACCTGCAAATCACAGCGCTTCTGCTGTAATCTACAGGTCTTACCTATCTTCTCATACTATCTTTTGTTCTTCAGGAAATCAGGGATATTAATCTGCATCTCCTTGTTGGCTGTTGGCCGGAAGGATGGGGCCGGAACGGGAGTTGGTGCAGGAGAACCGGTATTCCCCCCTCCATTGTATCCCTGATTGGGGTTATACTTGGGCATGTTATAACCCTGATTGCCCGGATCAGCCGGATGATAGCCTGCTGCTGTCTGTCTGGAAGGGGAGGCCGGAGCAGTGGCTGCCGCCTCAGAAGGCGTCTGATGGGAAGCCGGCATTCCCACAGCAGGTACTTTTGTCTTAAAATTGGCAAACCCATTCATGGCCTTTGAGATAGATGCGTTTGAGCCACGCTCGTCCAAACCGGTGGCAATGACCGTAATCGTAGCTTCATCCTGAACGGTCTCATCATACATCGCACCAAAGATAATATTAGCCTCATCTCCTGCCAATTCCTGAACGTAGCTTGCAGCTTCATTCGCCTCCACCAGGCTGATATCTCCTGATATATTGATAATCACATGGCTTGCACCTTCGATGGTCGTCTCCAGCAGAGGGCTGGATACCGCCTGCTTCACAGCCTCTATGGCCTTGTCATCGCCCTTGGCCTTACCAATTCCAATATGTGCAATTCCCTTGTCAATCATAACGGTCTGCACATCTGCAAAATCCAGATTGATCAGTCCCGGAACGTTGATCAGATCCGTAATTCCCTGAACTGCCTGTTGAAGCACCTCATCTGCCTTTCTAAGGGCATCAGGCATGGTCGTGCGCCTGTCCACAATCTCCAGAAGCCTGTCATTGGGAATCACAATTAAGGTATCGACACTGTCCTTTAAGTGTTCGATACCGGATAGAGCGTTGCTCATACGTGTTTTGGCTTCAAAGCGGAAGGGCTTTGTTACGACCCCTACCGTAAGGATCCCCATGTCCTTTGCAATCTTGGCAACCACAGGAGCCGCTCCGGTACCGGTGCCGCCTCCCATACCGCAGGTTACGAATACCATGTCAGCACCTTTCAGAGCCTGGGAAATCTCCTCAGAGCTTTCCTCTGCCGCTTTCTCGCCGATATCAGGCCTTGCGCCTGCTCCCAATCCCTTGGTCAGCTTCTCTCCGATCTGCATTGCAGTAGGTGCTTTACAAAACTGAAGGGCCTGCTTATCCGTGTTAACACCGATAAACTCCACCCCGGCAATGTTTTCGTCAATCATACGGTTAACTGCGTTGTTGCCCGCCCCGCCTACACCTACAACAATAATTCTTGCGGTATTTTCCGACTCATTTATCTTAATCTCTAACAAGATTCATATCCTCCTTTTATTCCCTCATGCCACATGATATATCCAATCTTCCCTAAATTCATATCAATCTTTCATCAAATTCTGGTCTAACTAATACTATATTTGATTTTACAAAAAATATCAATAGATTTTTTAAGAAATTTTCTGTTTTGACATTCCCTCTGTGTTCCAGTATAATAGAATCAAAAACAGGAGGTACTTCCTATGAATTTCACTTATAATCAGAACCAAATCGCTTATTTTGACGCTTCCGGGAAGCTTCTGGCTGAAGTCACATTTCCTGATATAGATGACCAGATAGTAGATATCAGCCATACCTTTGTAGATGACTCACTGAGAGGACAGGGAGTCGCCGGACAGCTGATGGAAGCGGCAGCCGGTTACCTTCGTTCTCAGAATAAACAGGCAACCCTCACCTGCTCTTATGCAGTAAAGTGGTTTGATCAGCACCCTGAGTATAGAGATGTGATAAAGTAATTGTGGCAGCCCGGATGGGCTGCCCCTTGTTGTTCTATCATTTATCACCTTTTTCTGCAAGCCATAGAGGAAGGGGCTGACGTCTTAAACATGCTTCCTTCACATAATCTATTTTTTCCGAATCTATGCCCAGACCTTCCAACTCCTCCTTTACTTTAAGCCCCACACCTTCATCTAAAATCGCAATCACCACCATATCAAACTCCCTGGTTCTAATCTGATCCGGGGAAAGCACTTCCAGACCTTGCCTTTGATAATATTCTGCATTCCCATCAGCCCATCCGGCCAGCTCCAATTGTTCTGACCCTCTCACAAACGGTTCTATCACCTTTCCAAATCCCCCGGCGCCATATACAAGAACCCTGTGATGGTTCCTGACTCTTGAAAAAGGAAATAAAACCAATTCAGTCTCTATCCGAGAATAAGCTTTCAGGCACAGAACAAAAAACATATAATACTTCAGCTGATTTAATAAAGCTTCCTTCTTGCCAACTGCCTCGTACAGCGTTTTGTACAGCCCTGTAAATTTATCAGCCTCCAGCTCCCCTGCCTGCTTCACGATTGACCCCTGGCGCTGCCGATAATGGTACGGCGCTATGTTAAGTGACATGACAGAGTCCGCTCTCAAAATACATGGAAAGGTGCAAGCTGCATCCTCACCAAAGGAGATTGAACCAGGCACCTTCTCTATGCAAGCGTTCAAAATCTCTCTTCTTATTATTTTATCACATAAGTGAGGCAAAACTCTCCACTGAAAAAAATACTCTCCCATTAAAAGCTCATCTTTTAATGCTGCCAGACGATCTCCCCGGTACACTCCCTCAGGTATGGAATTGTATCTGCTAACCTGATATTCAGAATATTCTTCCACACACCCAAAGGACACTATGTCAACCGGATCATTCTCCGGCATGCGACTTAACACCTTCTCCAGGAGATCGGGATCCACCCAATCGTCTCCGTCTACAAAGCATACATAATCTCCCTTTGCCAGTGCAGCCCCTGCCTTCCGCGCACTTACCAGTCCCCCATTCTTTTTTTCCACCAACGTAATCCGGCTGTCCATTCCGGCATATTCCAGGCATATCTCCCCGCTTCTGTCAGTTGAACCATCATTTACCAATATAATCTGTATCTCTTTATAAGTCTGACTGCACACAGAGTCCAGACATTCACCCAGGTAAGGTTCAATATTATAAATAGGAACAATCACACTGATTAATCTTTTTTTCTCTTCCATCTTTGATGCCGGTAAACTCCTTTCCCCTTATCTTAATGATGTAAGTATAACATATTGGGATGGGCAGCGTCCACCCATCATCTCCCGCTCCGCTCCATTTCTTCCACCTTCACATTGGCCAATTCCCTCACCTCCTGTAAATCCTCAAAAATCTGGCTGTAGATCCTGGCTTTTACATGGTTCTCCTTGGCTATTAAAGATGTTAGGACTGCTGCAAAAAGCAACCCTGCTGCTGCAAAAAAAGCCGGCTTTGGCAGAGCAAGTAAGAATAGACTGTAGGGTATCAAACCTGCTAATAGCCATAAAATGGCAGAAATCCCTATGTAAAAAAAAGTCTTCTTTCTATAATAATCACTTTTTTCTGTTAAAAACCCGGATGCGATATCTAAAAATAATTTCATGAACTCTCCTCCTGACAAATACGCACATCACTACGATACGCTTCACATCCATCTGTTACAAATACGAATCTTTTGACATTCTCTCCATCCTCCATTATAATAGTTCTAAATAAAATCTTGGAGGAATCCCATATGAAAAAGAAATATGTCACCCTTGCCCTTGGGACAGCTTTTGCCCTGTCCTTTTCTGCTACTGCCTTTGGAGGACAGTGGATTCAGAATTCCACCGGCTGGAAGTACCGGAACGATAACCTGACCTACCACACCGGCAGCTGGCAGTGGATTGACGGCAGATGCTACTACTTTACACCGGAAGGCTATTGCCTCCTAAGTACCACCACCCCTGACGGATACACAGTGGATGCCAGTGGCGCATGGACTGTAAATGGAGTGGTGCAGACAAATCAGCAGACGCCCTCCAACGGCTGGAATCAGATAAACGGCGTCTGGAAGTACTATTCTGACCAGCAGTTCACCACATCTGCCTGGCAGGTGATAAGCGGCAAGTGGTACTATTTCGACGGAAATGGGAACATGGTTACAGGCTTTCAGACCATTGATGGAGACAAGTATTATTTTTCTAATGATGGTTCTTTAAAAACCGACTCTTTTTCCATGAACAATATGCGGTATACCGTAAGCCCTGACGGGAGAATCAAACAATCGGCTCCTGAGTACGACTGGTCCTCTGACAGTTCTTACAACAGCTGTCCCTTAAGAGACAACAGCAATGGCACTGCCTTTTCTCCTGCTCCTGCGCCAAATACAGACAACTATGGCAACAGCTATGCCTACATTGTATTCCAGCTTGTAAACCAGGAACGCCAGAAGGAAAATCTAAAGCCTCTGGAATGGGACGATCGTCTGGCTGCCTGTGCTCAGACACGGGCTCAGGAGATTCAGCAATCCTTCAGCCATACCCGCCCAAATGGCGCAAGCTGTTTCACCATCCTGTCGGAGAACCATATTGCCTATGGTACCTGCGGAGAAAATATAGCCAGCGGGCAGCCAAGCCCTCAGGCAGTTATGACCTCCTGGATGAATTCCACCGGGCACAGAAACAATATCATGAGCTCTAACTTCGGTCACATCGGAGTGGGAAGCGTCTATCTTAATGGAACCTATTACTGGGTTCAGCTTTTTACAAACTAACCTCTCATTTTAGTCTAAAGGGCAGAAAGGGTCGGATCTTACGGAAACCGACCCTTTTCTATCCTCTTTTCTCCTCTCCTGCGACGGAAAATCCCCCTTCCTTTTCCTACTTCCTTTTAAATGTAATTCCTTTCCCACTGTTGGATTCTGTATAATTCTCCAGCTTAAGCACCCCTCTCTCCTGCGTCAGCTGAGGCTGATCCTTTAAAATATCCCTGAGAGCAGAAATTTTTCCGTCCAGATCAACTCCCTTGCCCAGAGAAACCTCCATCTGATCCAGCCACAGAGTTGCCTGACCATGTTCATCGTACTGAATTCTGTCCACATCCAAATCATAGGCAGCCAGCTGCTGGGTTAGATTCAATATGGTTCCAAAAATCCCATCTTCCTTTACAGGAAGGGGACGGTACAGCACAACCTGTCCAAACTCCAGGCCTGTTATCATCGGAACCCCTTCCAGCTGAGTCCCGGAGCTCTCCACTACGATTCCATCCCTGTCAAAATACATGTAGCTGCTCATGGAAGAAACATATCCTACAATACTCTTTTCATAAATAATAACCTCCACATCCCATGGACTGTGGAACACTACCTTATAATCCTCCACAAAGGGGATCTGGCGGTGAGGTCTGAATCGGTCAGAAAAGTATGCATAGGTAAAATTCTTTTCCCACCTTCCGGAAAAAAGCAATTCTTCTATCTCGCCGGCGCTGTATCGGTCGCTTCCGCTTACCCGAACATTGCTTACCTGAAGGGATACAATGAGAATTGCCGCAAGCAGTATGACTACCACAGCAATTCCCCTCCCCAGATGCTTATTTTTTAAAAAATTTCTCATGGAGTAACCTTTCGCTGCTGATCTATTTCGAGTGTCACGATTCGTCCAACCACCGGATATCGGCTCCAAGTACTGCCAGATCCCGGCATATGTCCTCATACCCCCGCTCAATATGGTGGCAGTCCTTTATGATTGTGGTTCCTTCTGCTGCCAAAGCCGCCACAACCAGAGCTGCCCCTCCCCTTAAATCTGCCCCATGAACCACTGCTCCTTTTAGAGGATAAACCCCGCGAACTGCAGCGCACTGACCCTGAATCGAAATGGAAGCCCCCATCTTTTCCAGGGATTCCACCGTTGCAAACCGTCCCTCAAAGACCTTCTCTTCTATCAGACTTTGCCCCTCTCCTGCGGCCAGAAAGGCCATAAAGGGCGATTGCAAATCCGTTGGAAATCCGGGATAGGGAGCAGTTTCGATGGTAAGCCCCCTGGGTCTGTCTTTCATCTCAATCTCTATCTCTCCGGACCCTTCCCTGGTTCTTACAACCGCGCCTGCTCTGGAAAGAATCTCCAGCGGAAGCTTTAATTCTGAGGGACGAACCCCCTTCAACGTCACTCTCCCAAGAGCAGACAAAACTGCCGCTCCATAGGTTCCTGCTACAATCCGATCTCCCTCCACCCTGAAGCTGCTGTCGTGCAGCCTCTCCACCCCCTGAACCATGAGATTCTCTGTACCCATTCCACAGATTACCCCTCCCATATTGTTCAGAAACCGGCACAGCTGCTCTATCTCCGGCTCCATTGCAGCCCCGTGAAGGATGGTCACACCCCTGGCAAGAACGGAGCCCAGTATCGCCTGTTCCGTCGCTCCCACACTGGGATAAGGGAGAAATATTTCTGTCCCCTTCAGACCTTCTCTGCTCTCCCGGAAGATTCTTACCTCTCCCTCCTGCTCCTCAATTCCGGCTCCCAGCTTCCCAAGAGCCATCAGATGAAGATCAATGGGTCTTGCTCCAATGAGACATCCTCCCGGATAACTGCTGCTGCCCTCTCCCATCCTTCCCAACAGAGCACCCAGCACCACAATGGAGGACCGCATGGACTTCACATATTCCTCCGGTATATGGGTTCCTGTTATCTCTCGTGCATCCATCACAAGGCAATCGCCCCTCCTGCAGCACCCACATCCCAAATGCTCCAGTATGTCCACCATGCAGTCTACATCCCGGATAGCAGGAACATTGGTGAGTACGGTAATTCCTTTATGAAGCAAAGCCGCAGCCATCATGGGCAGAACGGCATTTTTAGAACCTTGTATGGATATCTCTCCCTGAAGGGGAGTGAGACCGCGAATCTGAATGGCAGACAATGGGGCACCTCCTGGTATTTGTGCCTTCCTTAAGGTTCAATCACGCTTCAAAGAAAACACCTTCTACTACAGTATATGCCAATCTGTCTCCTCTGGTGCAGCTCCTCCTTCTCTTTTTTCAGATAAAGCTGCAGGCACCTTTGTGATCCTTCTTCCCACCCCTAAACCTCCAGCTTTATCTGGTTGGATACACTTAAAACAACGCCCATTTCCATCATCAGAAACAGCACCGATGTACCTCCGTAGCTGATAAAGGGAAGGGTAATACCTGTATTGGGGATCGTATTAGTAACCACTGCAATATTCAGGATCACCTGAATGGCAATATGCCCCATCACCCCGACCACCAAAAGAGCGCCAAAGAGATCCGGCGCATTGTTGGCAATGAGCATAAATCGGTAGATTAGAAACAGGAAAATCAGGATGATGGAGATAGCCCCGAACAATCCCAGCTCCTCACATATAATGGAAAAAATCATATCATTCTGAGCTTCCGGCACAAATCCCAGCTTTTGTATGCTCTCCCCCAGCCCCTGACCCACCAGGCCTCCGGATCCAATGGCATAAAGTCCCTGGAGCACCTGGAATCCCTTGTCTGTAGGATCAGACTCAGGATTCAGCCACGCCTCGATTCTTCGGTACTGGTAAGCCTGAAGAAGTCCTATCTGAGTCAGAACCTTTCCAATGGGACCTGCAAAGGACAAAAGCCCCAGCCCTGCTGCTCCTATGGAAAAGAAGGGCCATTTTACCTCACAGGCCACAAACAGCATTACAAATGAAATTCCACAGACAATGATTCCGGAGCTTAAGTTATTCATGGTAACCAGACCGGCTATGGGAAGCGTCAGAACTACAATGTAACCCATATTTTTCCACTTGTTAATCTTCGCTCCCATGGTGGTGATCACTGCTGCCAAAAGTACAATGAGCGCAATTTTTACAAACTCGGTAGGCTGAAAGCTCAAAGGCCCCAGAGGGAGCCAGCGCTTCTTACCATTCACCTCGCGCCCTATAATGCTTACTGCAATCATCAATATGTAAGACATCAGATAAGCTGCCACAGAAAATCGGGCAAATATATGATAATCCATCTTGGATATCAACAGCATCAGTGCAAAACCACCCACTACGATCTTTGCCTGACGCATCATAAAATAGGCGCTGTTATTGTAGTTTAACTGAGCCATATAGGAGCTGGAGCTGTAGATCATAACCAATCCAAAGACCGTAAGGAAAATGATGCAGAATAGAAGACTGTAATCATAAAAATGCCTCGGCTTCTTCTTTTTCTTTGGTGTCCGCTGTACTCCCTGTTCCGGGCGATTCACCGGCTGCCTGTTCTGACCGGCGGGTCCGGCTGACGGCTGCATCCTTCCTGCCATACACAATTACCTCCTGCTTAAAGCTCCATGACGCACTCTTTAAAAATACGCCCTCTTTCTTCGTAATTCTGAAACATTCCCCAGCTTGCACAGGCCGGGCTTAAAAGTACGTAATCCCCAATATCTGCATAAACAGCACAAACCTGCACTGCCTCCTTCATATCTTCTGCATACATAATTTCTGTAAACCCATAGCTTTTAGCACATTCTGCAATCTTATCCCTCGTCTGGCCAATCAGAACAAGATGCTTCACCTTCCCCGGAAATTCAGATACCCACTGGTCATATTCGCTGTTCTTGTCATATCCTCCTGCAATCAGAAGGGTTGGACCAGGCATTGCCCGCAGGGCCTGTAGGGCTGCATCAGGGTTGGTTCCCTTAGAATCATTATAGTATTTCACGCCGGCTCTCTCTCGAACCAGCTCAATTCTGTGCTCCACCGGTTTAAATGCTTCAATGGCCCGGCTGATTTTGGCCATAGGCACTCCCATCTCCAGACCAATGGCTGCCGCCGCCATTACATTCTCGTAGTTGTGGCGGCCCAGAAGTCCCATCTTATGGATATTGACCACTGCCTCCTCTCTTCCATTCTCCCGGTAGACAATGTGATCCCCATTCATGCAAAAGCCGTCCTTTAAACTCTCACGGCTGGAAAACCAGACCACCTTGGGTGCAAGCCCCTGCCTCTGTCCAAACTCTCTTAAGTATGGATCGTCATAATTCAGCACCACCCTGTCCCCAGACGTTTGATTCAAGGTGATGCACTCTTTGATCCGAATATAATTCTCCATCGTTCCATGGCGATCTAAATGATCGGGAGTAATGTTGAGAATCACGCTTACATCCGGACGAAAATCCATAATCGTCTCCAGCTGAAAGCTGGATATCTCTGCGATTGTAACAGACTGCCGGGTCATCTCCAAAACCTTGGAGGTGTAAGGTTCCCCTATATTTCCCACCACAAAGGTTTCCCGATTGCCGGCTTTTAAAATCTCTCCTGCCAGAGCTGTGGTTGTCGTCTTTCCATTGGTTCCTGTAATCGCTGCCAGTGCTCCGCTTCCACATTGGTAAGCCAGCTCGATCTCCCCCAGTATGGGAATCTTAGCTTCATCCACCACCGCCACAAAAGGACTGTCCAGAGGAATTCCAGGGCTGATAATACACAGCTCCACTCCCAGCAGATCCGTCCGTCTAATCTCTCCTAAAACTACATGCACCTTGGAATCCTCATCCAATTTTGCCTTCAGCTCACCTTCATCAAGGGATGGATTTCCATCATACAATACTACCTCTCCGCCTCGCTCCATCACAAGTCTGGCCGCAGCAATTCCGCTGATGCCTGTGCCTGCAATCAATACTTTCTGGCTTTTATTCATCTGTCAAATATCCTCCTTACATCAATTCACATAGCAGGCTTTCAAATGGATCCGGCCATCCCTACAGTCCCAGATAAGCAATCATGCAGAGCATGGCGGTGACAATGGCAAACACAGCAACCACCCGAGTCTCCGACCATCCACAAAGCTCAAAATGATGATGAATGGGTGCCATTTTAAAAATCCGCTTTCCTCCCGTGTGCTTAAAGTAAGCAACCTGTATAATAACAGACAGAACCTCCAGAAGATAAATCAGACCAATAATCGGAATAAACAAAGGCATGCGCATCATATAGGAAGAAGCTGCCACAAAACCGCCCAGAGCCAGGGATCCCGTATCCCCCATAAACACTTTGGCAGGATACACATTAAACAGCAGAAATCCCAAAAGACTTCCCACTACCGCTCCTGTCATAGGGCTGATCCCCATATGTTCACCAATGGCAACTATGGTTAAAAAGGTGGCAATCAGAATGGTTACACTGGTGCAAAGTCCATCTAATCCATCTGTAAAATTCACTCCGTTATCGGTTCCCAGAACAATAAAAAACAAAGCAGGAATAAAAAAGATTCCAAGGGAAAGGAATTTCCCTCCGGAAAATCCGCCGGTGAAGGGAATCAGCATATCGGTTCCCACTTCCCCACTTTCCAGCAAATACCAGGCAAAAATCCCGGTAATTACAAACTGTCCAACTAGCTTTTGCGCCGGCTTTAACCCTTCTGATCGTTTCATCACTATCTTAATATAATCGTCCATAAACCCAATAATGCCAAAACCTACCGTTACAAAGAGCACAGGAATGATTTTGGGATAAGTGGGGATATAGAAAACAGATGTAATAATAATGCTGCTGAGTATAATCAATCCTCCCATGGTGGGCGTGCCCTGCTTTTTCAAATGAGCCTGGGGTCCATCATCCCTTACCTGCTGGCCGAATTTCAGCTTGTGAAGAAAGGGAATAATAATGGGGCACAGAAGAGCGCTTATAGCAAATGCAATGATAATAGCTAGTATGGTTTCATGAATCATAAAGGCACCTCAATCTCATATGTAAATCTTATTTGGTATTTAGTATACGTCTTTTTGGTGGAATAATCAACTACGGATTGGATTGATGGTCAGCAGTTTCTTCCTCTGCTGCCTGAATTCCCAGATAAGGAAGTATATTCTTAAACAAGTCTCCTATCACCGGAGCAGCAATGGTTCCACCATAATAAATTCCCTCCGGCTCATCAATGGTAATGAGAGCCATCACCTGAGGATCATCCGCAGGAGCAAAGCCAATAAAAGAGGAAATATATTTTTTAAGACTTCTTGGAAGCTTTTCGGAAGTAGCTGTTTTCCCTCCCAGCCGAAACCCCTCCAGATAAGCCTTTTTGCCGCTTCCCTCTGCCACCACCTGCTCCAGAACATAGCGCATGGTTGCACTGGTTTCCTGAGAAAGGATGCGCTTCCCGGAGGGATATTTAAATTCATGGATATTGGTTCCATCTGCGCTGACCGAAGAAACACCAAAATGAGGGGTCACTCTCGTTCCCCCATTCACAATGGAGGCAGCAGTCGCCATTAGCTGCATGGGTGTAATCTGAAAGGACTGACCAAAGGACACAGTAGCCAGCTCCACAAGCCCCATATTTTCTTTCTTGTGCATAATGGTAGCCGCCTCTCCCGGCAGATCGATCCCCGTCTTCCCCTTGAGCTGAAACTGGGTAAAATATTTATAATACTCCTCTATCCCCAGCCTCTGTCCCACATCAATAAACACAGGATTGCAGGAGTTCATCGCTCCCTGGAGGAAGGTTTCTCCCCCATGCCCCCCTACCTTATGACAGCGGATCTTTCGATCCTCCACCACCCGAAAGCCGGGACAGGAAAACTGATCCGTCAGCTTTACAAGCCCCGATTCCAGTCCTGCCGCCGCTGTAATAATCTTAAAGGTGGAGCCTGGTTCATACGTATCGTTGATGCAGGTATTTCTCCACATCTGGTTTAACTGCTCCTGTTTCTTTGCCCCTGTAAGACCTTCCTTCTCCAGAGCCAGCTCCTGAAGACTCTGACTTCTCAGATTTTGATTCAGGGTGAAGGGATCATTCAGATTAAACTCAGGCACATTGACCATCGCCAGAAGCTCTCCGTTCTGTGGATTCATCACAATGATGGAAACCTTCTTGGCATTTTTCTTCTCCAATACCTGGTAAGCCAGCTGTTCTGCATATTTCTGAATATTGACATCCAAGCTGATGTGGAGATCCTGACCTGCTACAGGCTCAATCCGATCCTCAGCTGCATTTTCAATTTCCACTCCCTTTGCATCGGACATAGTAAGAATCTTGCCGTTCAGACCCTTTAAATACCCCTCATACTTAACCTCCAGACCAATAATCCCCTGATTGTCACCCCCTGTAAATCCCAAAACCTTGGAAGCCAGATCATCATAAGGATAGTAACGCTTGTAATCTTCGTCCACCTTTACCCCGGCAAGACGGCAGGCGCGAATTTGATCCCCCACTTCCTTATCTACATTGGTCTTAATGATTTCTCTGGAGCTTCGCTTCTCCACCTTCTTTCTCACAGTCTCCTCATCCAGCTCAAGCTCTCTGCAAAGTGTTGCGATCACTCCTTCTCTGTCCTCCACCTGATTGTAGATAACAGAAATAGTACATACCGTCCGGTTATCTGCGATAACAACCCCATTTGCATCAATAATCCGCCCTCTGGCAGCCTTAATCGTTCGCTCCCTCTGGTGAAGATCCTCCGCCATACTCCCATAGTGTTCTGAGCGAAAAATCATAAGAAAGCCAAGCCGCCCCGACAGCCCCGCCATCGCCATTGCAATGAGCAGTCCCAGGACGGCTATATTCTTTCTATGCTTTGTAAGGTTTGAATACATAAGCGGCTCCGGCGTCCATCCTTGTTAATAATATATTGGAGCCAGACGTATTTTATGTCTCATTCCCATTCTCCGGCACTGCCCCGCTCTCACCGGGATCCGCAGGCACTGCATCCGGCACACCGCTGTCTGCCCCTTCTGCCCCTCCGATAATATATTCATCTGTCTGACGAGGCTCTTCTGTCTCCTCAGGATCCCCCTCTCCTTCCTTTGCTGCTTCTCCCCCTCCACTCTCCGGCTCATTGATTCCCTCAGAAGAAGGCCGGCTCTCATCCACCGGCTCTGACTCTGGTAAATCTGTTCCGGGAAATACGTTCAGGTAAGGAAGAGCCTCCGCCATAATCTTAGAGAAAACAGCGCTGGCATAGGAGCTGTGAGCCTGCTGTGGACCAGGAGGATAATTAGGTATATCAATCACTACATAGACGAAGATCTGAGGATCTTCCACCGGGGCATATCCTGCAAAGGAAACCAGGTAATTCTTTTCTGCACGAGGCTGACGTTCTGCTGTTCCGGTCTTCCCCCCCACCTCATAGCCTGATACCTGCGCCACCTTTCCTGTTCCTTCCTCCACCGTACGAAACATAGCCTTATTAAGAAAATCAGCAGTAGACTTAGATACGGTTTCCCTTACCAGAACAGGATTCTTCTTCTCCACCACAGATCCCTGATCATTGAGGATCTGCTTTACCACATGAGGCTCATAGTAAGAACCTCCATTAATAACAGAACAAAAAGCTGCCGCCATCTGAACCATGGTACAGTTATAATTCTGACCAAAGGAGTTGGTTGCCAGATCCGTTGGTCCCATGTTATCTGCTTTGTATACCAGTCCGCTTGTGTCAGCTTCTCCCGGCAAGTCAATTCCTGTCTTATCACCAAAGCCGAAAAGCTCCATGTATTTGCTGAACTTCTCACTTCCCAGCTTTTGAACAATTTGCATCATGGCAACATTGCAGGAATACATAAGAGATTCCTCCACTGTCAGCTTTCCGTGACCCAGGCGGTTGGCACAGTAAATATCCCAATCTCCCACATGAAGGAAGCCGCCGCAATTAAAAACCTCATCCTTACTCAGCACGCCCTCTTCAAGAGCAGCCGCCACAGTAAACACCTTGGAGGGAGAGCCAGGCTCATAGGTATCACTCACACAAAAATTTCTCCAAATTTGATTCCAAGCCACCTGCCGTCCGTAAGAGAGAACATCCTCCTTAGTGAAATGTTCAGGAACCTGCTCCTCCGTAATCACCGCTCCGCCGTTCTGCCTGCGGTATACAGCCATCGCCTCCTTCTTCCCCAGCTCCATGATCTCGTCCTCTTGAAATCCACTCACATCTCTTGGATTATTGAGATCAAAGACATTGCTGCTGCCCATGGCCAGTATCTCTCCATTTCTGGGATCCATGGCAATGGCGGCTGTAATTTTACTTCCCACAGTGGTCTGCCATTCGTTAATATATTTCTGGAGAATGTTCTGTACATTCACATCAATAGTAGAAACAATGGTTTTCCCATTGGTGGCAGGCTTAACCACGCCCTCCAGATTCGCAGCAGCGTCCAGGTAGCCGTATTCTCTTCCATTGATCCCAATCAGGCTGCTGTTATAATACTGCTCAATCCCTCCTGTTCCCCCGGCTCCGTCTGCACCTGTAAATCCAATTACATTGCAGGCCAGGGAATTATAAGGATAGATTCTCTTATACTCCTCCTCAAACCAAACGCCCTTAACTCGTTTTTTCGCCTCTTCATCACTGTCGCTTTTACTGTAGGCTGCATTCACCTCTTTTTCCAGCTGTTCAAATGCAACTCTCTGGTCATAGGAAAGCTGACGTCCCTTATTATATCTGGCGTAAGCACTGGTTTTTCTCTCTTCAATCAGGTTGCGCAGCTCTCCCGGATCAAACCCAAAGGAATCTGCCAGCGCCTGAATGGTAGGCTCCAGAAAACGCTCCGGTTCCGACATGATCTGCCTGGGATCAAGAATCAGATTATACACCTTCTCACTGGTTGCAAGATAAGTTCCATTTCGATCTACAATATCCCCACGCCTGTAGGGAATCGTCCGGTTTTCGTACTCCTGCTGCCTCTGAGTCAGCACAATCTTGTGGTAGTCTTCCTTGTTCTCTTTGATAATTCTATAGAGAACCATAATTAAAGCAAACAAAGCCAGCGTAATCACTAAAACAGTGATTGCCAGCTTTTCCTGAAAGTACCTGGGATAAAAAATTTTTTTCCTGTTTTGCTTATCCCAGGAGCCGCCTCCCGATGAGTCTCGGCGGCCCTTGGGGTTAGTGTTCCGGGATGTCTTCATATTGTCTTACATACTCGCTTTCTGTCTGATCATACAGTAAAACCTGATTCTTCTGAGCATAAACCATTCCCAGCTCCTTGGTGGCAATCTCGTATATCTGATTCAAGTCCACACTGGTATTAATGCTTGTTTCCAGCGCATCATTCTCCGCCCTAAGCTTCTCCAATTCAGATTCCAGGCCTTCAATCTTGTGCATTCTCGCTGTGATAGAGGACTGAACATGAAGATAATTAACACAGAGGTATAAGGTAAAAACAGAGGCTATGGTCAGCATAATCACATAGGGAAGATCCATGTACATGGCTCGTTCCTGATTGCGCCGGATCCGATGACTGCTGCGAACAGCCCGTCTGCTCTTCGTCTTTTGCGCCGGCGGTCCGGATCGTCTTTTGGGTGACGGCTCTACTCTTGGCTCCAGCTTTGGCGCTGCTGTACCATGTATATAACCGCCTTCGTACACCGATCGGTTTGTCCTTTGTCTGCCGGTGCGCCCTGATGGCGCCTGGGATCTTACAGCCATAAAACCCTATCCTCCTCTCTTTCATAGTAAAGATTCTTTTATCCTTTGTTCCTTTTTCCTAATCTTCTTCTCCCCGCTCAAACACTCTCAGCTTTGCACTCTTAGAACGGCTGTTCCCTGCCATCTCTTCCTCTGAAGGAAGAATGGGCTTTCTGGTAATCACTCTCCCCTTGCTCTTTCTTCCACACACACATACCGGGAACTCGCTGGGACAGATACAGGGGGATTCACTGTTCTTAAATCGATTCTTTACAATCCTGTCCTCCAGGGAGTGAAAGGTGATAATACTCAGCCTCCCCCCCGGACTCAGCCGATCAATCATAGCATCAATGGAGCGTTCCAACACCTCCAGCTCGTGATTCAGCTCAATTCGTATGGCCTGGAAGGTTCGCTTGGCAGGATGCCCTCCCACTGCCCGCACCCTGGCAGGAATGGCAGCTTTTATAATTTCCGTCAATTCTCCCGTGGTTTCTATGGGATGGGATTCCCTGGCTCTCACAATGTGCTTTGCTATATTCTTCGCAAAATGATCCTCTCCATAATCTCTGATGATCCGATACAGATCCATCTCACTGTAAGTGTTAACAATATCAGCAGCTGTCCTTTGGTTTCTCTGATCCATCCTCATATCCAGAGGAGCATCCTCTTCCCTGTAAGTAAAGCCCCTGGAAGCCGTATCCAGCTGATAGGAGGATACCCCCAAATCCAGATAAATACCTTCCACTCTGGGGATATTCAAATCCTTTAGTACGCTCTGGATGTTTTCATAATTGCTTCTCACAATGGATACCTTATCCAGAAAGGGCTTCAGTCTTTTTCCTGCTGCTGCAATGGCGTCCGCATCCTGATCGATGCCAATTAACCTTCCGCCTCCCAGACGCTTACACACTTCGTAAGCATGTCCCCCGCCCCCAAGTGTTCCGTCCACATAACAGCCGTTTGGCTTAATGTTCAAGCTTCCTACTGTTTCATATAAAAGTACGGATTTATGTCCGAATGCATTCTCATCCATTAAATTCCCAAACCTTCCATGTGTTCTGCAATCTCTTCCATATCATCAAAGGTGTTCGCTGCAAGCCACTTGTCCTTGCTCCAAATTTCAATTCGGCTGCCCACACCTACCAGTACCGCATCTTTCTCAATTCCGGCAAACTCTCTCAAAATAGCCGGAAGAAGGATTCTTCCCTGCTTGTCCACTTCACAGGTGGTAGCTCCTGCCAAAAGAAAACGTGAAAACTTACGTCCGGCAGTATTTGTAAGAGGGAGGGTTCTAAGTTTTTCTTCCAGGGCAGTCCATTCTGTATTCTCATACACAAAAAGGCAGTTATCAAGGCCCTTCGTAACAACGAACTCTTCGCCTAACTGCTCTCTGAATTTTGAAGGGACGATAAGCCGCCCCTTCGCATCTACTGTATGATTGTACTCGCCCATGAACATAACTATCACCTGCCCTGTCCTATGGTGTACCTGAAGACTCATTCCTGCGGATGCCTGTGGGGGATCCGAAACCCCCACTTCATCCACTTAACAACCATCCTCTACCACTTTGAACCACTTTCTACCACTTGTACGTCCATAATAGTACAGATTCTGGGAAATGGCAAGGATTTTTTACGGATTTCCTCAAAAAAATCGCAAAAAAAAGAAGGCAGATGGATTTTTCTCTACATCTGCCTCTATATGTGCCAAAGAACCTTCGTTCTCCACAAAATATAGTATTTAGTTCTCTGTTTTCAGGCGTTTCCCCCTGTTGTAAATCATCCCGGCTGCAACCACCACCAAAAGAGCAGAAAGCAGCTGAGATACAGCCAGCCCTGTCCCCGGAAGCTTTAACTGATCCGTACGCAGACCCTCGATCCAGACCCGTCCCAGGCCATAGCCCAGAAAATAGATCCACAGCATCTCCCCGTCAAACCGCTTGCGCTTCCTATACCACAGCATAAATGTCAGCACTCCCAGATTCCACACAGCTTCATAGAAAAAGGTGGGATGCACCTGTATATAGGCAATACCATTTTCAACGATCCGGCGATCCAAAAGCTGCTGAGAAATCATAGAGGGATTCACAATACTTTCCTTCATTCGCATGGCAAAGAGATTCTCTGTGTAGCCGCCAAAGGCCTCACGGTTAAAAAAGTTCCCCCAGCGCCCAATGATCTGCCCTGTAATCAGACCCAAAACACCGCTGTCTGCCATGGAAAAAAAAGACATCTTCCTCACCTTCGTAAACACAATCAGCGTCAAAGCCGCTCCTATTACCCCTCCATAAATAGCCAGCCCCCCTGCCCTGATGTTAAATATCTGCCACAGGTTATCCTTGTAATCCTCCCATGCAAATATCACGTAATAGAGCCGGGCTCCCAGAATCGAAAAGAAAATAGCATAAATGGCAAAATCCAGATACACCTCCGGCTCCTGCCCTCTGCGCCTTGCATCGGAAAACGCCACTGCCATGCCAGCCAGCATTCCCAGCCCAATAATGATCCCATAAAATGCAATGGAAAACCCGAATACTTCGATGTGATCAGACAACCTCTGTATCGTAATCCCCAGATTGGGAAAGCTTAAATCTGCTCCATTCACTGCTTCCATAAAATGAACTCCTTTCATGACCTTTCATAAAATAAGATTTTTCCTAATTTTACCCTGAACCAGCCTAAAAAGCAATTCTATTTTATTCTACTGCGTGACCTGTCAAATCATCTTCACCCACAAAAAACGGACGCGGCGACTATGACTACATAGCTGCTACGTCCGTTCTTTTTTATATAGTTTCTTTTTGCTTCCATTCATTCAAAACGGCTTCTACTTGTGCAATAAGCTGTTCTTTATTTGGAATATAGGAAACGTACCGGGAAGCGAAGATATTATTTGACAGCCCGCCGAGAGCATATTCCGCAGCTACACTGTCTTTGTCAGTACAAAGGATAATACCGATTGGCGGGTTATCGTGTTCGTCATTCACTTCTGCGGCGTAATAATTCAGATACATATTGAGTTGTCCGGCTGCTTCCGGTGTGAGCTTGGTTGTTTTTAATTCAATCAGCACATACGCCCGGAGAATTTTGTTGTAGAAAACCATATCCACATAGTAGTGCGTATTATTAAGGGTAATTCGTTGCTGCGTTCCAACGAACATAAAGCCACGCCCTAGCTCCAATAAAAATTTTTCTATTTGGGCGACCAATGCTTTTTCAAGGACACTTTCAAGCATTGGCTTATTTTCCGGCACACCCAAAAATTCGAATACATACGGGTCTTTGATTATATCAAGGGGTGTTGCCATTTCAATTCCCTTTTCCGCAAGAGAAAGTACCGTTTCTTTATTTGCTTTACCCTCTGATAACAAAAGTCTTTCATAGAGTGATGTGGAAATCTGCCGCTTCAATTCGCGTACCGACCACCTGGAATTAACCGTTTCTTTTTCGTAGAAATTGCGTTTATCCACGTCGGAAATCGTTAAAAGCTCACAATAATGTGACCATGACAATTCAGCAGACACCGTCTGTTGAATTTGATAGCATTGATAAAACCGACGCATAAATTGAAGATTGGAAACCGAAAATCCTTTTCCAAACTCTTTTGTCAATTCTTTGGAAAGCTGCTTTAAGGTCTGCTTCCCATAGTCTGCCCGTTCTTGATTTTCCTGTTCATGTTCTACAATGACTTTTCCTATATTCCAGTAAGCAGACAACAGATCTGTATTAACTTGTATTGCTACACGCTGGCGCGCGCTTTGCAAAACTTCTCTAATCTCATTCATCATAGAATTAGTATATGTTAAATCGGTCAATATTATCGCCCCTTTCCCAATGTATTGTAATCAGTATAACATAAAAAGGACTGCGTTTCTATAAGTCAAAACTCTATTACGGAGGAAACACTTTGGATAAGTTGTAAAGCTTTATGCCCGATCCTGGCGTGACTTGGAGAATATCAAGGTGCATATCGTTACAGTACGTTATACACTGAGCAATTTCTAAAATTGAATATCAAAACGAAAAAAGACAGTCCAAAAAATGGGCTGTCTTTTTTCGTTCCATGTCCCATAACAGATCCCTGCTCTTTGAAAAAGAAAGCGATGCAAAAAACAGCAGCGCAGCATAAGGCAAATCAGATACATTCGATATATGGAGAATCATTGGGCTGATACGCCATGAACGAAAGGAAAGACAAAGTGAGTGAATCGTCGAGAGTTTGAGGAATATATTTGTCTATCAAGTTTGTCTATTAAGATTGAAAAAAAGGAGTCCTTGTGATATACTTTATATTTGCGTTGGGCTCTCCTTTTAACGTGAAAGGAATCCGGTATGGGAAAAAATTTAAAAGGCAAAGAGTACAGAGATTGATATTATTGCAAAGCACCCTATGAATGGTGCTCGATATACGAAACCAGTTCGGGCAATAGATGACATTAAATACTTAACTGTTGAGGAACAGGAAAAGTATGCCTTATTATTGGAAACAGGTTTGAGAACGGCGGATATGTTCATGTTACGGACGAGTCCCTTGTAAAAGCGGTTCAGCAATTTGAGGCAGCTACACTCCCAATTAAAAAAGGTGTAATAAAAATATAAAGAAAGGCAGAAACCCTTGAAAACCAGGGATTTCTGAACAGGTAAAGATAAATATGAAATTAGGTATAGTAGGACTCCCAAACGTTGGTAAAAGCACGCTCTTTAACTCTCTGACAAAGGCAGGTGCAGAATCTGCCAACTACCCCTTCTGTACCATTGATCCCAATGTAGGTGTAGTCCCAGTGCCTGATGAACGTCTGGACAAGCTCACTGCCATGTATCAGTCTGAAAAAACCATTCCTGCTGTCATTGAGTTTGTAGATATCGCAGGCTTGGTAAAGGGTGCCTCCAAGGGTGAGGGACTGGGCAATCAGTTCCTGTCTAATATCCGGGAGGTAGATGCCATCGTCCATGTAGTCCGCTGTTTCCAGGATCCCAATGTGATTCATGTGGATGGAAGCGTGGATCCTCTCCGGGACGTGGAAACCATCAATCTGGAACTGATTTTCTCAGATATTGACATCCTGGAGCGACGGATTGCCAAGCAATCCAAGGGAGCCTTCAACAACAAGGATCTGGCGAAAGAAATCCAGCTTTTAAAGGCACTAAAGGCCCATCTGGAAGAAGGCAGGCTGGCCCGCAGCTTTGAAGCAGAGGATGAAGCTACCGCTGAATTCATCAACTCTCTGACCCTTCTCACCTGGAAACCTGTCATTTTTGCAGCTAATGTGTCGGAGGAGGATCTGGCAAATGATGGGGCAGACAACTCCTACGTACAGGCTGTACGCACCTTTGCTTCCGAGAGCGGCTGTGAAGTATTTGTCATCTGTGCCGAGATCGAACAGGAGCTGGCAGAATTAGATGAGGATGAGACAGCTATGTTCTTAGAGGAATTAGGTCTTACCGAATCCGGTCTTGAAAAGCTCATTGCAGCCAGCTACCGTATCCTGGGTCTTATGAGCTATCTCACAGCCGGCCCTCAGGAAAGCCGTGCATGGACCATCAAAACAGGCACAAAAGCCCCCCAGGCAGCAGGGGAAATACACAGTGATTTTGAGCGAGGATTTATTCGCGCCGAGGTAGTCAGCTACCATGACCTGATGAACTGCGGCAGCATGACTGCCGCTAAGGAAAAAGGACTGGTGCGCTCAGAGGGTAAGGAATATGTGATGAAAGATGGAGATGTGGTACTCTTCCGGTTCAACGTGTAATTTCGAAAAAAATAGGATTGTACCAAATGCTAACGCCACATAAGGAAGTAATTTGAAAATAACGTTGAATTACAACCTTATGGGCGTTGCAAAGGCTAAAATTTTCTTCCTGTACTTTGGAATAAACTTTGGAATAAAAACTATATGATACCGGCAGTTCCACCGAATGTGCGATAAACTTTTATTGTCCATTTAAACCGCCTCCTATGTTTGAGTTTGGCTTGCGACACCTCTCTCATCTTAACATAGGAGGCTTTTTTATGACATCCTCTACGTTTCCGCTTGCTCTATTCTCCCCAGCATAGCCGGTCTCCTATTACATCCACTTGCCATCAATGACAGACCATTTTTCAGTAAATTCTTTGTCTTCAATCGCCGCTGTAAACGGTTTTGTCAAGAAGGCTTTTATTGTTTTCAGTATGGTACTGTAATCATCCGTTTTCGTGTCGATTTTACGGACAAAAGCTTTCCATTTCTTCTGCATTGTCACATCGTCATCAAAGCCCATAACCTGTCCAAATTGCTCTGCCGTGAAATTGTGTTCACGGTTCACAAAGGTTTTTCTGAGTGCTTCTGTCAGCACTTTACCATCAAAATCAAACTTATTGGCAAGATAATAAATATCGTAATAGTCCTTCATACGACTTGAAAACTCCATCAGATTGAGGATTGCGTCAATTTTCTCAGCAACAGTTGTTTCAATGGAATAAGTATTAACTGTCGGTGCAACAAAATCATCAAGCTGAGTGGGAATTTTTCTTTTTTCCGGTTTTGGCACAATGACATCGCCAACGCCAAAATCAGTGCCAAACGGTGTGCGAGTATTTTTAATACGAGCAACCATTGATGCTCCGATGCCTGCATATTTCTTCACAACAGCGATAGGCGCAACATCTTTTATCTCAAAGGTCACAAAATCATTCCCGGTCCGAACCGCTATAATTTCTTCAAGGATATTCTTTAATTGTTCCGGTGTATTTGGTATTTGCCGAAGCAAAAAATCTACATCAACTGTTACACGGCTATCAAAGTCGGTAAGGGAATAGATAAATAAGCCGCCTTTCAGCACAAGATTTTCTGCATATTTGGATTTTTCCAAACGGCGCAGGAATTCTTCTTGACAAAAGAGCTGCAGACAAAGCTGATAGCTTCTGCCGCTTTCAGCAGCTTTATTTTTGAGCCGTGCCAGCACGGACGCAGCTATATCAGCCATTAAGCAGCACCTCCATTACATTCATAACCTTTGCATAAAGCTTCATTTCCTTTGCGTATTTAGACAAATTTGCAAGATTCTTTTTTTTATCAGTGGCATAGGCATTGACAGCCTTATTAAAAATTTCGTTGTCAAGTTTTGTGCGGTACTTAAAACAATCGCATATTGTCCGCTCACGGTCATACACAGGCAGTATTACGCCGTTAAAATTGCTTGTGGATTTACCTACGTCTAAAAATTCCTTTTGAATATAGTAAGCTTTCATCGGAAATTCTTTAATATTCTTTACAGCACGGGACGCTGTTCTCGGCACAGCAATTGACCATTCACGAGGAGAAAAATCACTATATCCGTAGTGAAACAAAGCGGACTCCACACAAATAATTCCCTGTGGAAGCAGCTCGTGAATTAACTGTTCCTCGGTTGTGCCATTACTTTGTGGAAGTTGATAAAATCCCCTACGAATCCTTTCGATAAACCCTTCTTTACAAAAAGCTGCAACTTCGTATTTATTTATCCCGTTAGCGGCAAAATCTGAAGTTTTTGCAATACCGCCGTTATTTTCAATTATCTTTTTTAATATTTTTGTTTTATTCAAATAGACACCAACTTTTTACATGCAATAAATTGATATTGTACGCAATTATTATATCATAACCTCCAGCTATGATACCCCTCCCGGGAGGATGCCCACGGTTGGGTTGGGGAATCTGACACACTTGCGCGTGTCCCCAACCGGGGCGATATAATGTTTACAACATTATATCATAACCTCCGGCTATGATACCCCTCCCGGGAGGATGCCCACGGTTGGGTTGGGAATCTGACACACTCACGTGTGTCCCCAACCGGGGCGATATAATGTTTACAACATTATATCATGTAAACTGAGGAATTGCAACAACTTAACGCGGATATTATTTTAAATTTGCATGTCAATCGTAATTGACGAAAAAAGACTTTTCGGTATCTATTGTCAATGAACAAGTGAGCAATCATAATTTGTCAGCGTTATCTTTTTGCCTAAATAAAATAGTATTCCCCACCTTCCGAAAAAATATTCAAGGAACGTATTAGCAAACACTTGTTCTGTAAAGTATCATGAAATATTCTCACATGAGCGTACAGGAGACTTGCTATGATGGAAGAAATAAGGGCAAACCCACAGGACTTCCGCTTTGTAGCATAACGACAAAAGGAAACGGTGTAACCCATTTTACTGAGTTACACCATACCCTCTACATAAAAACTTCCTTATCTGACGCTGCCAGATGGGCACCTCCTATTTTTCTCTCTAACCAAGCCGGACCCAACTACCAATACATCTACATAGATTCTGCCGGTACAGCGCATGCCTCCATATTCTCCTTTGCAAAATGACACGCTACAAAATGCTCCCTTCCTTCAATCATATATTTTTGAAGCTTAGGTGTTTCTTTTTTGCATATTTCCCGGCACATATGGCAGCGTCCATGGAAATGGCAGCCACTGGGCGGATTCATTGGAGACGGAACATCACCTTTTAATACGATTCTTTCCTTTTTATGATTCACGTCCGCTACCGGTATGGCAGACAGCAGAGCCTGGGTATACGGGTGAATACTATGCTGATACAATTCATCTGCATCTGCAAGCTCTACAATTCTGCCCAAATACATCACCGCAATTCGATCGCTTATATACTCTACCACACTTAAATCATGGGTAATAAAAAGATACGTTAGATTATGCTTCTCCTTTAATTCTTTTAAAAGCTGGAGAACCTGCGCCTGAATTGATACATCAAGAGCCGATACGGCTTCATCACAAATAACAAGCTCCGGGTTGATGCATAAAGCTCTTGCTATTCCTATACGCTGTCTCTGCCCCCCTGAAAACTCATGAGGATAACGATCCATATACTCTCTGCGCATATTTACTGCTTCTAATAAATCCCCTATCACCTTTCTTCGTTCCCCTTTGGTTTTAATCCCAAATTTTTTCAACGGATCGGACAAGGACTGATAAATGGTAAAAGCGGGATTCAGGGATGACTGCGGATCCTGAAAAACGATTTGAATCTTTCTTCTGGCCATATCCATTTCGTCTTTTTTCAGTTCTGCAAGATTGCGGGAACCATCCTCAAATTCATATATCATTTCACCTGCCGTAGGCTTGTATAGCTGTAAAATTGTTTTTCCCAGAGTCGTTTTTCCGCATCCGGATTCTCCTACTAATCCCAGGGTCTCCCCTCTGTAAATGGTAAGATCGATATCGTTTACAGCCTGCACATAAGACGCTGCCCTACCCAAAAATCCGCTTTTTACAGGAAAAAAGGTTTTTAATCCTCTGATCGTTAATAAAGGCTGTTTTTCTTTCTTATCCGGCATCTGTTAACACCTCCTTATGTCTGATGCAGCGCACCATATGAGTTCCCTCTACTATGGCTTCCTCAGGCATCGTTCCGTCACATGCCGTACAGGCATACTGACATCTGGGAGCAAACTGACAGCCGCCGGGGCGATCATAGGGATCCGGTGTGGAGCCCTGAATCGGATGAATCTCTTGTTTCGCGCCCTTTCCCAAAATAGGGATTGACTTTAAGAGTGCTTTTGTATAGGGGTGAGCCGGAGAGCCTAAAACCTCCTGAGCCGTTCCGCATTCAATGATATTTCCCATATACATAACTGCCACATCATCAGCCAGCTCACATACCACTCCCATATCATGGGTAATCAGCATAATCGCAGTATTGTATTCCTCCTTCAGATGCTTCATCAATTCAAAAATCTGTGCCTGAATCGTCACATCCAAGGCGGTAGTCGGTTCATCTGCAATTAACACCTTAGGCTTACAGCTCATGGCCATAGCAATCATAGCACGCTGACGCATACCTCCCGAAAACTCATGGGGGTATTGGTCAATCCGTTTCTCAGGATTAGGAATTCCCATATCCTTTAAAAGCTGCAGCGCTCTTGCTCTTGCTTCTTGTTTCGTTACTCTCTCATGAGAACAGATCATTTCGCAGATTTGCCGGCCGATGGTATATACCGGATTCAGGGCAGTCATAGGATCCTGGAAGATCATAGCAATGTCATGACCTCTCAAAGAGCGCATCTGCTTTCCATTCCGTTCCAGCCTTTCAATATGTATATCTCCACGTCCATCCTCACTATGATAGATAATTTCTCCCTCTTCTATACGGGAAAGCTTCGGTAAAAGCTGCATAATAGAAGTTGCTGTTACACTTTTCCCACAGCCGGATTCTCCGACAATACACAGAGTTTTTCCTCTCTTAATCTCCATAGATACTCCATTAATCGCCTTGTTGCAGCGCTGGTTGGTATAAAAATATGTTTTCAGATTGTTCACTGAAATAATTACATCCTGTTCTTTCCTCATTCTTATGCCCTCCTACCCCTGCTGTGTGGGATCGGTTGTATCCCGGATTCCATCACCTAAAAAGTTAATACTCATAACGAAGAGAGAAACCACAATCCCTGTTGGAAGCCACAGCCACCAGCTATTTTCTAACGTATATAAATCCTGGGCAGCATTTAAAATATTTCCCCAGGTGGGAACCTCCAGGGGAACTCCCAGACCTAAAAAGCTCAGCGCCGCCTCTTCAAGAATAAACATAGCCGTACTTAAGGTCACATTGACTATAATCGGACTTAAGGCATTTGGCAGGATATGCTTATAACAGATAACAAAGGGATTCAGTCCAAAAACCTTTAAAGACTGAACATATTCCTCCTCTCGGATAGACAGCACCTGGGATCTTGCCATACGGAAGGATGAACCCCAGCCGCAAATTATAAATATAATTACAATATTCTTTGCACTCTGCCCTAAGATTGATACCAGCATCAAAACCAGAATAAGCTGCGGAATGGACATAAAAATCTCCGAAATCCGAACCATAAACCGGTCAAACCTGCCGCCCCTGTAGCCGCTGTAACATCCTGCCAGAACTCCAATCACAGCACAGCCAAGAGCGCTTCCAAAGCCGATAGCGATGGACATACGCCCTCCGTATAGAACTCTGGCGAATACATCTCTTCCTAATTTATCTGTTCCAAAAAGGTGATTTCCTGAAGGCATCTTTAAAATAGCCTTCATATCTACTGCCGTTGGAGAATAGGAGGCCAGAACGGGAGCAAACATGCAGCTTAACAAAATAACCAAAAAAACGGCTCCCCCCACAATGGCCAGGCGGTTATTCAGAAGCTTTCTTAAGGCCCGATTCCCCTGTTTCCTTCTTTTTAATTCACCGGACTCCTCCAGTCTCTTGATTTTATCAAACTTGCGATTCAATCTGGATTGTTTTGACATGTTTGTCACCTCCTATCCGTTCAGCTTCACCCTTGGATCCAGTGCCGCCGTCATGATATCAACAAAGGTACTGGCAAACAAGGTCATAAATACAAAGAGCAGGGCTAACATCATAACCAGGTTATAGTTTTGAGAACGCACTGCCGTATTAAAGGCACTCCCTATTCCAGGCCACTGAAATACTGTTTCAATTACTACAGAGCCTGCGATCAGCGTCGGCAGACGGAAACCAACTAATACAATGACAGGAGTCAGAGATACCCTGAATCCATGTATAAGATTTACCCTCCATTCCGGCAGGCCTTTACTTCTTGCAGTTTTTATGTAGTCTTTATTCATGGTATCCAGCATACTGCTTCTAGCGTATCGCATCACACCTGCAGTCATAGAAACCCCCAGCACCAGAGCTGGTAATACCATGAATTTCCCACGATCTAAAAAGGTTACTGCATTGGTATCTGTACGCCCTCCAACCGGAAGCCATCCTAAGTTCAAAGCAAAGATTAAAATAGCGCATACGCCAAAGAAAAACTGAGGAATCGAAACTCCAATCATACCTGCCACAGTGAGAACATTGTCTCCAATGCTTCCTTTATAAATAGCGCCTAACACTCCCAGAATACTTCCAAGAACGGTAGAAATCAATAAGGCTGCCACTGCCAGCTCCAGCGTAGCAGGAAGTCTTTGCGCCATAATTTTAATAACCGGAACTCCGCTGGAGGTACTATAGCCAAAGTCTCCATGTAAAATTCGGAATAACCACTTAAAATATCTTATAACAAAGGGATCATCTAGTCCATACTGTGCCCTTAAAGCTGCCATTTGTTCATTCGTTAATCGGGCCAGGGACTCCGGATCCATTAAATAAGAGGTAGGATCTCCCGGAGTCAAATCCAACAGCCAATAGATAATAAAGGTAATAATCAGCAGCATCGGAATCATTCCCAGGATTTTTTTCACTGTATACTTAAGCATGTTTAGCCTTCCTTTCTGATTCGTCCCATTCTCATAAAGAAAGAGTGTGTCTCAAAAGTCATTTTCATTCAGAAATCATGCCATACAGAGGCTTTATAACAGCGAAACACACTGCATATGGTATGATTTTGATTCCAACGCGACTTTTAAGACACACTCCTCATCCTTACACGATATATAAAACAGATTGAATTGTTTATCCTACTTTACAACCCAGTTCTGAACTCCCCAGTCAAAATTGAACTGCGGATTACCAATCGCCTCAATTCCCTCGACTCTATCACTATGTAACAAATAGATTGGCTGGTAATATAATGGGATTGCAAATAAGGTTTCGTTTTCGTATTTCTGCAATTCAAAGAACGCCTTTTTCTGTACCTCCGCATCAGCAGAAGCATTTGTTGCAGCAATTAACTCATCCAGCTTTGGATCGCCGGGTGTGTGTGAATTAATGGAGTAGCCGGTTGCGTATCTGTCATAGTACTCATGTAAGGACAGGGCCGCATTTGCCGCATAACACATATCCCAGTCTACCGCTCTGGGTCCATTGACCGGATCCTCCGGCGCTTTCCAAAGGAGTGTTGCAAGGTCTCCTTCTACCAGGCTTGCATTCATCTTAATTCCAACTTCAGCAAGATACTGCTGGATCACTGCCATTAAATCCTGAGTTGCCTGATCGGTATAGTAGTAAACTACTTTGATCTCTCTATTAGAATCCCAGCCCGCTTCTGCTAACAGCTGTTTTGCTTTCTCAGGATTGTAATCATAGTTATTTAATCCTTCTGCCTTATCCGGCCCGTCAGGGGTTAGGCTATTGGCAGGAACGCCCGCTCCATCCATCACTCCTTCGCAGATAGAGGCCATATCAACTGCATAAGCAATGGCCTGGCGCACTCTCGGATCTGAAAGAGCCCCCGGAGTTCCATCTGCGTTAGGAAATTTATTCACGTAGAAAAGCCGTGTATAACGCACATCCACTTTATCTAAGGTAATACCTGCCTGCCCTTCTAATGCCTGGACATCAGCAATGTTTTTCGTGTATGCATAATCCAGCTTTCCGGCTTTTGCATTTGTAACAAAGTTGGGATCCGAATCTCCGGCGCTGGGATTTAAATGGATCTTGTAGTTTGCCACTCCACCATAGTATCCTTCAAAGGGTGCCAGTATGGTGTAGTTGCCCATCTGTACCTCCTCCACCTTAAAAGGACCGGAACCAACCGGATTCTGGAAGTATTCTGCCTGCTGCAGGCTCATAGGATCCACATCTGCCAGATATTTTTTCGGCAACGGCGCAAATTGAGTAAATACCAGCAATGCATCAGGAGCTGCCTTATTGAAGTTTAATGTAATCGTATTTCCGTCAACTACAATACCGGAAATATGTTCCGCGCTTCCATCTAAGTAAGCATCAGAGCCTTCTATGGCTTCAAAAGCGGAGCGAAATACAGAGTTTAATACGGTTGTCTTTAACGCGTACTCAATGTTCCATTGAATTTCTTCTGCCGTAATGGGCTCTCCGTCATGCCAGGTGATTCCATCTCTTAAGGTGAATTTTAAATAAGAACCGTCCTCTGCCATTTCATAGCCGGCGGCCAGCTCTCCCTCGCCTGATATAGGAGATAAATTTTCGTCTGCAAGCAGCAGACGCGCATATAAGGTTTTGTTATACATATAAGTTCCCGGATTTAGCCAAGGGGTCTCAAAGAATTCTGTCGGCCCTCCATTGGCGTAAAGCACTCCTGCCTCACCTGCCGGAATTGCTTCCGTACCTCCTTCCGCCTTTGCCCCTGTGTCTGTTGCAGTTCCCTGTCCTCCGCCGCAGCCTGCCAGAAGAACCATACTCATAGAAGCTGCAAACATTAAAGATAAGAGTTTCTTTTTCATTCTTTCCCTTTCTCCTTCATTGTTTATGTGATCCGACCCAAAGAAAAAGTATATAAACGCCCTTTTATCCAATATTTTAACCCCATGGTACCCCTTACTTTGGCATATTGCCCAATGCAATAAGGCAAATATTACAAAACCGAATCTTCTTAATTATATTTATTGTTGAATTTATTGTCAACACCTCACCATTACATGGAATGTTCTTTCTGTATATTTGCTTATTTCGCCAATTTTCTCACCATTTATTCATGTAAATTTATTTATTTTGTCTGTATTTTTTGATTTTTCCAGTTCTGTTTAAGTTCTGTTTAAATTCTTCTTGTTCACAAAAGCTTTCGTTCCACATTGGCAAACTGACTGGCGTATAAGTCCGCATAGAAGCCTTGTCTTGCAAGAAGCTCTTCATGCCTGCCTTTCTCAAGGATCCTTCCATCTTTCATCACAAGGATCACATCTGCCTCCTTAATGGTAGACAGACGGTGTGCCACGATAAAAGAAGTCCTGCCTTCCATCATCCGGGCAAAAGCCTTCTGTACCCGAAGCTCTGTTCTGGTATCAATGGAGGAGGTGGCCTCATCCAATATCAGCATAGGCGGCAGACAGAGCATCACCCTGGCAATGCAGAGAAGCTGCTTCTGACCCTGGGAGAGATTGCCGGCTTCTTCACCAACCGGTGTATCATATCCCATGGGCATCCGCATGATAAATCCATGGGCATAAGCTTCCTTTGCTGCCCGGATTATCTCTTCCTCAGAAGCATCGGGACGACCATACGCAATATTTTCCCTTATGGTTCCGGACTTAAGCCAGGTTTCCTGAAGTACCATTCCGTAATTGGCTCTAAGGCTCTTTTTAGAAATATCCCGTATATCTATGTCCTCCACCTTAATTGCACCTGATTTCACATCATAAAATCCCATAAGAAGATTAATAATGGTGGTTTTTCCACAGCCCGTAGGCCCTACAATGGCCACTCTCTGTCCAGGCTCCACCAACAGACTAAACTCCTCAATCAATCGTTGTTCTGGCTCATAAGAAAAGCTTACATCCTTAAGCTCCACCTTCCCCTTTACCTGCTCCAGCTCCGCCGCATTCTCCGGATCCGCCGGGATTACCTCCTGATCCATCAGCTCGAAAACCCTGGCAGCAGAGGCAAGGGCATTTTGCAGCTCCGTCACCACTCCCGAAATTTCATTAAATGGCTTTGTATACTGATTGGCATAGCTTAAAAAACTGGTGAGCTGCCCCACTGTCATAAATCCACCTATCACCCCATAAGCTCCGGCAACTCCCACAGCCGCATATACCATACTGTTGACAAACCGCGTGGCAGGATTGGTCACAGATGAAAAAAAGGTTGCACGCAGACTGTGCTCCTCCAGCTGTTTATTCATTTCCCGAAACCGGGCCTGAGCCTGCCTTTGGTATCCAAAGGCCTGGACAACCTTCATATTGCCCAGCATTTCGTCTGTAAAGGCGGTCAGTTCCCCTCTGCTCTTTGACTGCCTCTGAAACATGGAAAAGGTTCTCTTTGCAATAAAACCGGCTACCAGCAAGGAGAGGGGAGTGAGAATCACAACCACAGCTGTGATAACAGGATTGATGGAAACCATAAAAAGCAGCGTCCCTCCAATGGTCATAACTCCTGCAAACAACTGGGTGAAGCCCATGAGAAGTCCCTCTGAAAACTGATCCACATCTGCGATCATCCGGCTGATAATATCTCCGGAAGGATGGGAATCCAGATAGCTTAAAGGAAGCTGTTCCACATGTTCAAAGGCTCTTGTACGGATATCCTTTACCACCTGATAGGTGATCCGATTGTTAATATGATTCATCAGCCACTGAGAAACTGCAGTCAGCCCTGCTACCGCCAGAATGTTTCCTATGATAGCTGCCACTCCTTCAAAGTCCACCCGGCCTTCAGCCACCACACCGTCCACTGCCTGACCTACCAGAACAGGCACATACAGGGTCAAGGCCACTGTGATCAATGCCAGCACAAGAGAGAGCGCCACTGCCCATTTATATTGTTTAATATAATTCAGGATCCTCCTTAAGGTTTCCCTGCTTGTATCTCTGCTTGTATCTCTGCTTGTATCTCTGCTTGTATCACTGCTCATCCCACTCCACCTCCTCCTCGGAAAGCTGAGAGAGGCAAATTTCCCGGTAAAGCTCACAGTTTTTAAGCAGATCCCTGTGAGTTCCCACTCCTGCCAGCTGCCCCTCATCCAGCACCAGTATGGTATCTGCATTCTTTATGGTAGTGGCTCTTTGAGAAACCATAAACACAGTCATATTCTCTGTATTCTTCCGAAGCCCAGCCCGAAGTCTGGCATCCGTGGCGAAATCAAGCGCTGAGGCGCTGTCATCCATAATCAAGATCTCCGGCCTTCTCACCAAAGCCCTTGCAATGGTCAGGCGCTGCCGCTGTCCCCCTGACAAATTCCTCCCTCCCTGGTCAATATGCAAATCCAGTCCCTGGCCTTTGCTATCTACAAATTCCCTAGCCTGGGCTGCCTCCAAAGCCTTATAAATCGCCTCATCCGAAGCCGACTCCTTGCCCCACTGTATATTTTCCCGAAGACTTCCCTGAAAAAGAACAGCCCTCTGAGGAACCACACCTATGGTTTTCCTGAGTTCTTCCAATCCATACTCCCTCACATCTGTGCCATCTATTAAAATTTGTCCTTCTGAGGCATCGTAAAAACGGGGAATTAAGTTTACCAGAGTAGATTTTCCCACCCCCGTTCCACCGATCACGCCAACGGTCTCCCCTGCCATCACTTTAAAGGAAACCTTTTTTAAGGAAGCCGACTTCGCTCCTCCATAGATAAAACTTACCCCTCGAAACTCTACCTTAGGCGGAACCGGCTGCCCGGCTTCAAGCTCCTTCCTGTTTTTCTGTCCCCCTCTCCTTGTCCCTGACTCCAACTCCTTGATAGAGCTCTTCACCTGAAACACTCCATCTACCCGGTTCATACATGCAACCGCCTTCGATCCAAGAATAATCAGATTTGCCATCTTGATCAGTTCCACCAGAATCTGGGACATATAATTTACAAGAGCAATCACCTTGCCCCGGCTGATGATCCCCATCTCCACCTGACCGGCGCCTGACCAGATAACAGCCACTAATGCCATGTTGATCAGCACGTAGGTGACCGGGTTTAAAAGGGCAGAAATCTTCCCCACAAAAACCTGCATCTTCACCAGCTGATCATTTTCTCCCTGAAATTTCTCCGTCTCACTGTTCTGCCTGTTAAAAGCCCGAATCACCCGAACCCCTATCAGGTTCTCCCTGGTGGTCAAAAGCACCTTGTCAAGCTGCCTTTGAACTGCCCTGTACAGAGGCATGCTTACCATCATAATTCCGAAGATCACCACACAGAGCACAGGTATTGTAGCTGCAAATACCATACCTGTTTTAACATCCACCGTAAAGGCCATCACCATGGCACCAAACACTACAAAGGGGGAGCGCAGCAAAAGACGGAGGGTCATATTCACTCCATTCTGCACCTGATTAATATCGCTGGTCATTCTGGTGATCAAGGTGGCGCTCCCTATCCGATCAAGCTCTGTGTAGGAAAGACTTCCTATATGAACAAACAGATCATTTCTAAGGCCGGTGGCCATACCTGCAGCTGCTTTCGCTGCATAATACTGGGCAGTCAAAGAGCAGATTAAACCGATGAGAGCCAGAAGAATCAAAACTCCCCCCATTTTTATCATGTAGCCCAAATCCCGGTTTTGGATCCCCACATCCACCATACCCGCCACTACCAAAGGCACAAAAAGCTCGAAGCCGGCCTCCAGCATTTTAAAGAGAGGGCCAAGAACGCTCTCCCTGATATAATCCTTCATATAACTAAATAATCGTTTCACTCTCTTCTCCCATCCAAAGGGACGATTGCCGGCGGACTCCTTCTCTCCAGGCAATCGCCATTTTAACTACAGTATATACCATCCTTTGCCAAATTACTATCCATTTTTCATCCCTTCCCCACTTCTCCGGACAAAAAAAGCAGGAAGCCTTTTAAGACCTCCTGCTCTCTACTGCAGAAGATGGGAGTCGAACCCACAAGGTATTGCTACCACACGGACCTGAACCGTGCGCGTCTGCCAATTCCGCCACTTCTGCATCTCGCTGCTCTTACAAGCAACGAAGTTTATTATAATAGATATATCAACCTTTGTCAATGATTTCTGGAATAAAACTTTTCAAACCATCCAGGAAATCAGCTCTATCCTCTCAGTTCAATGCCAAGATCCTTCAAACCATTTAAGATCTTATTCATAACAGAAGTAACTTCCTTTTCCTCCAATGTGTGATCCTTCGCCCGAAATAGGATGGAATAAGCCACTGACTTATAACCTTCCAGAACCTGAGCCCCCTCATAAATATCAAACAGCTCATAGCTCTCCAGTATCTTGCCTCCCCTCTGTTCAATTACATCTTCAATCTGACCTGCCAGTATATTCTTAGGAACCACCATACTAAGATCTCTGGTCACTGACGGGAATCTGGCAATTCCTGTATACTTGCGGTCAAAGGTGGTGTATTCCATCATCGAAGGCATATCCACAACTGCAACATAAGCCCTGTCACCAATTTTATAATTGTCCGCTGCCTCCGGGTGAACCTCCCCTAAAAAGCCGATGACTGTACCCTCATACACAATGTCTGCTTTTCTTCCGGGATGAAGATAGGGGTGATCGCACTTCGGCTCATAACGGGGCTTCCTTCTCATTCCCACTTTTTCAAAAAATGCCTCCAGGACACCCTTCATGGTATAGAAATCTCCGTCTCCGTAGAAGCCAAGAGTAAACTGCATCCTCTCCTCCGGAAGCTCAGTAAGAGTCGTCCCCTTTGGGCGATACACATTGGCCAGCTCATAGAGGCGAACCTCCTTGTTTCTCCGGTTGTAATTTGTGGACAGGGAGGTTAGCATACCATTTAAAGAAGTGGTTCGCATTACGCTGAAATCCTCTCCCAAAGGATTGGAAATATTCACTGTATTCCTTAAAAAACTGTCCGAGGGAATCAGAAGCTTATCAAATACCCTGGGGCTTTCAAAGGAGTAGGTCATACCCTGAGAAAAGCCGCAAAAAGCTGCTGTCTCTCTGGCCAGCTCCTCGATTCTCAGCTTATAGGACAGTTTTCCTGTGGTAGCCTCCCCTGAAGGAAGGGTTGTGGGGATCTTATCATACCCATAGAACCTGGCAACCTCCTCTGCCACATCTGCCATTCGCTCCAAATCCTGACGCCAGGTGGGCGCAATCACTTCCCTTGAGACAGGGTCAAAGCCCAGGTCAATGGCTCTAAAATACTCCAGCATTGTCCCTTCCTCAATGTCTGTTCCCAACAGTCCATTGATTTTGGCAGCATCGAAGGGAATCCGTTTCTCCCTCCTCTTCTCAGGGTAAATATCAATGATCCCTCCAATCACCTCCCCTGCTCCAAGCTCCTCAATCAGCTGGCAGGCACGGTTGACGGCTTCCTCTGCCGTATTGGGATCCAGCCCCTTCTCATATTTTCCGGAAGCATCCGTGCGAAGCCCCACCTTCTTAGAAGAAAGACGGATATTCGTTCCATGAAAGCAGGCGGACTCAAACACCATGGTTTTCACCTGATCCGTAATTTTAGAATTCTCACCACCCATAATTCCGGCAATCCCCACCTCTTTCTCACCGTCATGAATCATGAGAACGGTGGAGTCCAGCTTCCTCTCCTGTCCATCCAGGGTCTGAAACACATCCCCCTCTTCCGCACATTTCACTATAATCTCATTTCCTGACAGCAGATCATAATCAAAGGCATGCATGGGCTGCCCATACTCTTCCATTACATAATTGGTAATATCCACAATATTATTGATTGGCCGGATTCCACTGGCTGCCAGACGGCGCTGCATCCACTGAGGCGATGGGGCAATCTTTATGTTTTTTACCATTCTGGCACAGTAGCGTGGGCACAGCTCTGTGTTTTCCACACGTACCTTAAGATAATCGTGGATGCTTTCACTGTTGCCGGCAGCCTTCACCACAGGGGGATGAAAGGCCTTTCGAAAGGTGGCTGCCGCTTCCCTTGCAATACCAATCACACTGTAGCAGTCTACACGGTTGGACGTAATCTCATACTCAAAGACCACATCTCTCAGACCCATAACTGCCACCGCATCCTCTCCCGGCTGACTGTCCTCAGGAAGGAGATAAATCCCCTGTTCCGGCGCATCAGGATACATCTCTCTGCTCCTTCCAAGCTCCTCCACAGAACACATCATGCCACAGGATTCCACCCCTCGCAGCTTTCCTTTTTTTATCTTAATTCCGTCCTCAGGAAGCTCACCCGGCTGATGTCCCCCTGCCACACGCCCTCCGTCCAGAACAACAGGAACCTTTGAGCCTATGGAGCTCTCTGTAATATTGGGAGCGCCTGTTACAATCTGTACCGGCTCCTGAGCGCCCACATTCACCTGGCATACCACCAGCTTATCTGCATCCGGATGCCTCTCTACAGAAAGGATTTCTCCCACTACAATGTTCTCAAGATTCTTATCCAGAAACGTATAGCCCTCCACCTTTGTGCCTGTTAAGGTTAAAGCGTCTGTGTACTCCTGGGCTGTCACATCTAAATCCGGAACGTATGCTTTAATCCATGATAATGCTGTATTCATCTTATTTCTCCTTTTCTATCTTCCCACAGGGTTTCAATCATGATCAAAACTGCTTTAAGAATCTGATATCATTCTCATACAGCAGACGCATATCATCAATCTCATACTTAAGAAGGGCAATACGCTCAAGTCCCATTCCAAATGCAAAGCCGGAGTACTCCTCAGGGTCGATCCCACACATCTCCAGTACATGGGGATGAACCATGCCACAGCCTAAAATTTCAATCCAGCCTGAGCCTTTACAGAACCGGCATCCACTTCCCCCACACTTAAAACAGGTCACATCCACCTCTGCACTTGGCTCCGTGAATGGAAAATGATGAGGACGGAACTTTACCTTTGTCTCAGGTCCAAAAAGCTCCCTGGCAAACTGAGCTAAGGTTCCCTTCAAATCTGCAAAGGTGATATTTTTATCAATTACAAGACCTTCAATCTGGTGGAAGGAAGGAGAGTGGGTTGCATCCACCTCATCCGAACGGAATACACGTCCCGGAGCAATCATTCGGATGGGCAGATTCCCTTCTTCCATGGTACGAACCTGCACAGGGGAGGTCTGACTTCTCAAAAGGATCCGGTCATTGATATAGAAGGTATCCTGCTCATCTCTGGCCGGATGTCCCTTGGGAATGTTCAGCTTCTCAAAATTATAAAGGTCATACTCTACCTCAGGCCCTTCCACCACCTCATATCCCATTCCAATGAAAATGCGCTCCACTTCCTCCAACGCAATGGTGTTTGGATGGCTGTGCCCTCTCCTGCTCTTCCTGCCCGGAAGGGTTACATCCAGAACCTCCGCCTTTAGCTGCTCCTCTCTGGCCTTCTTTGCAAGAGCGGATCTGGCTTCCTCGAGACAGCTTTCAATGGCAGCTCTGGTATCGTTGACCATCTGTCCTACCTTTGGACGATCCTCTGGCGCCACATCCTTCATACTCTTTAACAGATTGGTAAGCTCTCCCTTTTTCCCCAGGTAGTTTACCCGAATATCATTCAGCTTTTCAAGGGCTTCTGAAGACTGAATCTGCTTCAGGACTTCTTCTTTCATTTTCTCTAACTGCTCTCTCATGGCTTCTCCTTTTCTTCGATTCGATGATCCGCTAAAACTTCCCACAAAAAAGCCCCGTCTCTTCATCACTGAAGGGACGAGGCTGTCTGCTCGCGGTACCACCCTGATTCCTGATTCACTCTCCTTACTTAAGGAGGTATATCAGGCACTTACATCACGTAACGTGTGCTAACGTCACAGACTACCGGAAGTCTCATCTCCTATTCATCTGTGCAGCTCCTGTGGGAATTTCAACCTCTTATGTGAACCTGAGAAGGCTTTCAGCCGACGGCCTCCTCTCTCTGACGGAACATAAGTGTCTACTGTACACATTCACAGCCTTTTCCTGTCAATCTAGTTTTCATTCTATCTATATCTTTTGGAAATGTCAAGTATTTTCACAAGGATCCTTCCTAATAAATCTCTGGTAAATGGCATCAATCATCACCCCAATGGCATTGTCACCAGATACATTGCAAGCAGTTCCAAAGCTGTCCTGAGTGATATAGAGAGCCACCATGATAGCACAGATGGGACCGTTTGGATCTCCCAGCTCCCGGCCAAAAATCATCCAGAGAAAGGGAAGGGCAGTCATAATGGAACCGCCTGGCGCTCCCGGAGATGCAACCATGGCAACACCTAAGGTAGCAATAAAAGGAATCACCGTGCCCAGGCTAATCGGAATCTGATTCATCAGGCACACAGCTGTAGCACAGGCAGTAATGGTGATAATGGAGCCTGACATATGTATATTGGCACACAGTGGAACTACAAAATTCCGGATCTCTTCTGAAATTCCATCTGCTTTGGCACATTCCAAATTCACAGGAATGGTAGCCGCAGAGGACTGTGTTCCCAGAGCTGTCAGATATCCCCGAAGCTGGTTCTTAAGAAGGGTAAAAGGATTCTTCTTTCCAACCATGCCTGATACCACAAACTGGAACAGGATGATAATAAGATGCATGATAATCACCACCAGGAATACCTTCCAAAGTATACCCAAAATCACAAAGGTCTTACCGGAGCGGGTCATGTCTATAAAAGTCCCACAAATATACAGAGGAAGGAGAGGAATAATCACTGAGTGGAGCACCTTGTCAATGATACCTGAAAAATCCTTCATGGACTCATAAAGAGTGTTTCCAATGGTTCTACCCCTCAGGCTGGAAAGACAAAGCCCCAAAACGAATGCCAGAATAACAGCTGAGAGGGTATCTAAAATCGGAAGCATAGGTACATCAAAGAAAGCCTCTACTCCCTCTCCCGATGTGGCAGCTATCTGCTCAAGAGCGCTTTCATTCATAAAAGAAGGAAAAAGGGAGCTGGATACAGTGTAGGAAAATGCACCTGCAATTAAGGTTGAAGCATAAGCAATGCATACTGTGATCAGCAGGAGCTTCCCGGCTCCCTGAGACAAATCTGCAATTCCCATGGTCACATAGGCTAAAATCATCAAGGGGATAATAAACTTCAGGAAATTGCTAAATACGCCGGAAGCTGTCACCACAAGTCGGCAAACCACCTCCGGAAGAAACTGCCCAATCAGGATACCAACGATAATCGCAATCACCAATCGGGGGACAAGACCCATCTGCTTTTTTTGATTTTCCATCTCTACACCTCCGCTTAATCTGAACATTGACGTTCTTATAGTTTATACGGTATCATATCTGCAAGATATGATATCCCGGGGTATCATACCCCTCCTGTGGGTGGTATGCCCACAGTTGCGTTTGTGACCCTATTATAACATGAATAATACACGAAAATCAAGTTCATATCTTCTCTGGTTCCAGCTTATGGACGAAAAAATGGGATTGAATCCTTTGTACCAATGTCATTTTGACAGTTTGAGAAAGTCTCGCAGAAAAAATTACAGATTTAGAAAAAGAAAGGAAACAGAATTATATGGTAACTGCTTACACCATTCCCTGCCTGAGCTTAAGGCAGATCGCCCAGTCAGGGCAATGCTTTCGGATGACGCCCTTGTCTCAGGAGGAATTACCGGAAGGGACTGATACCGGCTACCGGATCATCAGCCAGGGCTTATGTTTGAAGATCTGGCAGACAAGGGAACAGCTTTTCTTTGAATGTCCGGAGGAAAATCTGGAATTCTGGCTGTCTTATTTTGATTATGAAACAGACTACCAGGGGATTCTAGCCTCCGTTTCACAGAAGGATTCCTATCTTACGGCCGCAGCTCAGGCAGGCCGGGGAATCCGTATTCTCCGCCAGGATCCCTGGGAAATGATCATCACCTTTGTGATCTCCCAGCAAAAAACCATACCAAAGATCAAGGAATTAGTAGAAGCGCTGTGCAGACGATACGGCACGCCTGTCACTGCTCTGCCTTCAACGGAAAATCAGGAGCCCCTTTCTGCACTCTGGGGATTCCCCTCACCCAAGGAACTGGCATCTGCTTCACTGGAAGAACTGCAATCTCTGAAGCTGGGCTATCGAGCCAAATATATTTACAAACTGTCCCAGGATGCAGCTTCAGGGATCCTTGATCTTTCTGCTCTAAAGACAATGTGCTACAAAGATGCGATGGAGTATCTTTGCAGCCTCTACGGAATCGGCAGGAAGGTAGCCAACTGTGTCTGCCTTTTTGGCCTTCATCACGTAGAAGCCTTTCCTGTAGACACCTGGATCGAGAAAATCCTTCTGGAACAGTACTACACCAAGAGACGTTATGGAAGGATACCTAAGGCCCGCCTGTACGATAAAATCATAGCAGACCATTTCGGGCAATATGAAGGCTGCGCAGGGATTATGCAGCAGTATATCTTTCATTTTGAACGAACGATAAGGAGTGGAAAGGAGTAAGCTTTCGCTATCTCCTTTCTGCTATTGAGATCCCATAATCAGAGCAGCAGCGTTGGATTCCCTTCCTCGTATCCGGCAGGGAAATCCCATGCGCTTCCAATTTCCCCATATTCATAGTCAGGTTTCTGGGCCAGGAGGCAAAGCGCTGCTCGTCCGCCTTCACCAAAGCTGCATCCTCCGGCGACCCCCCCAGAACTTCCAGAAACATATGTGCTGTATCATAAGTGCTCCGGCTGTTCTCACTGCCCATATTGTAAACACCTCCAGGAAGCTCCAAAACTGCCTCCATGCGGCGCACCACCTCCCACACATAGGTGATGCCCCTGTAATCGTGAGTGGGAAGGGTAAGAGGTTGTCTGCTCTCAAATGCCCCCACCAGCTGGTGCAAAAAATCTCTTCCTCCCACTCTTTTCTCAGAAGGATAATCATACATCCAGGACAGCCTTAAAGCCACCCCATCTTGCAGACAGGCAAACATAGCCTCCTCTGCTCTCAGTTTGTCCTTTCCATACACGGTTTCAGGCCGTCTCTCACTGCCCTCCCTGTGAGGCTCCGTTTCATGAGATGCACCATATATCTGATCAGAGCTCATAAAGATCATTTTGCTCCCTGTCTCTCTGCAGGCTCTGGCCATATTGAGGGTTCCATTTACATTGATTTGATGGGACAGCTCCGGATCTCCTTCGCAAACCCCTGTGTCCGAAATACCTGCACAATGAAACACTGCATCAGGCTGCACTCCCTGCATAAAAGCTGATACAATCAGTGAATCAACAATATCCAATTCCCTGTGACCCACAGCCACGCATTCAAATCCCTCTCTGTTTCTAAAATATTCTGAAAGCCTTGAACCTAAAAATCCTCCGGCGCCTGTAATCAATAAACGCTTACTCATACTGCTGTCTGTACCTTTCCTTCAATCTTCTACTATTATAGCCCACAAACATCCTATATGCTTTGCGATTTTCTTAATTTTTTGATTCGGAAGGAGAAAAGGCGCAGACCCTTCTCACTCCGGACTGCACCTTTTCCATCTATCCTATTTAAAGATCCCCTTCTTCTTTGGCTTTTCCTCCTCAGAAGAGGGAATTCCATTCATGGCGTCATCAAACTTTTTGAGAGCCTCCCTCTGCTCATGAGTCATTCGTTCCGGAACCTGAACAATCAAGGTCACATAGTGGTCTCCTCTCACACTGCGGCTTCTCAGGGATGGCACACCCTTCCCCTTTAACCGTATCTTTGTGTCAGTCTGAGTACCTGCCTTCACCTCGTATTCCACATCTCCATCCACTGTCTTGATTCGTATGGTTCCTCCTAAGGCAGCCCTTGCAAATGTGATGGGAACAGTGGAATAAATACTGGTATCCTGGCGCTTGAAAATGGGATGGTTGGAAACCACGGCCTCCACCAGCAGATCCCCTCTCTCTCCTCCATTAACCCCCGGCTCTCCTCCTCCTGCCAGACGGACGCACTGTCCATTATCAATTCCGGCCGGAATAGATACCTTGAACTTCTTACGGACTGTCTTATAACCAGTTCCGTAACAGTCAGAACACTTCTCCCTGGTCACCTTTCCTGTTCCATTACAGTCAGGACAGGTCTGGACATTCTGTACCTGTCCAAAGAAAGACTGCTGAGTATACATAATCTTTCCTTTTCCATTGCACTTGGTACAGGTCTCAGGTGTGGTTCCCGCCTTGGCTCCTGTTCCGCCGCAGCTTGTGCAGGTCTCCTTAAAATTAATTTCGATCTCCTTCTCACAGCCAAATACAGCATCCTCAAATGTAACCCGGACAGAAGTCCTTATGTTCGCTCCCTTCATAGGGCCGCTTCTGGATCTGGAGGATCGTCCCCCTCCAAAGATATCCCCAAAGATGTCCCCAAAGATATCTCCCATATCTCCGCCAAAATCAAAACCGCCGAAGCCTCCACCAAAGCCTCCGCCTCCACCACCGCCCTGTTCAAACGCAGCATGGCCGAACTGGTCGTACTGCTGGCGCTTCTGAGGATCGCTCAGCACTCCATATGCCTCCGAAGCCTCTTTAAATTTGGCCTCCGCCTCCTTATCACCCGGGTTGGCATCAGGATGATATTTTTTGGCCAGCTGTCTGTATGCTCTTTTTAAGGCATTATCGTCCGCATTTTTAGGAACACCCAGCACTTCATAGTAATCTCTTTTACTCTCTGCCATGTTGTTCTACCTCTTAATCTATTCTTTCATTCAATCCGCCTTCTGCTGTCTGTTCCATCCTGAAACGGACAGCTCTCCGGAGCTTCTTAATCTGTCTCATCCGCCTCCTGTAGAGAATCACATACGTTGCAGATGCCTTTGATCAGTCACAAAGGGGTTAGGTGCCGCATATCCGGCTCCTAATCCCCATATCAAATCCTTGTAATTCTAAATTATACTTCCTTAAAGTCAGCATCTACCACATCATCATTGGAAGCTGCACCCTCAGCTGCTCCGCCCATATCAGGCCCTGCCCCTGCAGCCTGAGCCTGCTCATAAACCTTAGCAAAGAGCTTCTGAGCGCTGTTCATCAGTTTCTCTCTTCCAGCCTTAATATCCTCCACCTGAGCATCGGTCATCTCCTCAACAGGAGCGCGGTTGATGGCTTCTTTCAAAGCATTCAGGTCTGATTCCACCTCAGCCTTGTCGTTGGCATCAATCTTGTCTCCCACTTCTTCCAGAGCTTTCTCTGTCTGGAACACCATGGAATCTGCATCATTTCTTGTATCAATGGCTTCCTTGCGCTTCTTATCCTGTGCCTCGTACTCAGCAGCCTCTTTTACCGCCTTTTCAATATCACCGTCAGACATGTTGGAGCCGGAAGTGATGGTGATATGCTGTTCCTTACCTGTACCTAAATCCTTTGCAGATACATTTACAATACCATTGGCATCAATGTCAAAGGTAACTTCAATCTGTGGAACGCCTCTTCTTGCTGGTGGAATTCCATCCAGGCGGAACTGGCCTAAGGTCTTGTTGTCTCTTGCAAACTGGCGCTCACCCTGTACTACATGGATGTCTACCGCTGTCTGGTTGTCAGCAGCCGTTGAGAAAATCTGGCTCTTCTTCGTTGGAATGGTGGTATTTCTCTCAATCAGCCTGGTAGCAACTCCACCCATCGTCTCGATTGAAAGAGACAGCGGGGTAACATCCAGAAGAAGAATATCCCCTGCCCCTGCATCTCCTGCCAGCTTTCCGCCCTGGATAGCAGCACCGATGGCTACACATTCATCCGGGTTAAGAGACTTGCTTGCCTCCTTGCCAACCAGCTGTTTTACCTTCTCCTGAGCAGCAATCATACGAGTGGAGCCACCTACCAGAAGAACCTTTCCCAGCTCATCTGCGGTAATTCCTGCATCCTTCAGTGCGTTCTGTACCGGAATCGCAGTACGCTCCACCAGCTCGTGGGTCAATTCGTCAAACTTAGCTCTGGTCAGGTTCATATCCAGATGCTTGGGCCCTTCTGCCGTTGCTGTGATAAATGGCAGGTTGATGTTGGTGGTCGTTGCTGTAGACAGCTCCTTTTTAGCCTTCTCAGCAGCTTCCTTCAGTCTCTGCAGCGCCATCTTGTCAGCGGACAAATCAACGCCCTCACCTTTCTTAAACTCGGAGATCATCCAGTCGGTAATCGCTGCATCAAAATCATCTCCTCCCAGACGGGTATCACCGTTGGTGGAAAGAACCTCAATCACACCGTCACCGATCTCAATAATAGACACATCAAATGTACCGCCGCCTAAATCATATACCATGATCTTCTGTTCTTTTTCATTGTCAAGACCGTAAGCCAGGGCTGCTGCCGTGGGCTCGTTGATAATACGCTTCACATCCAGTCCTGCGATCTTTCCTGCATCTTTCGTCGCCTGACGCTGTGCATCGTTAAAATATGCAGGAACTGTGATTACAGCCTCTGTAACCGTCTCTCCCAGATAACTCTCTGCATCTGCCTTCAGCTTCTGAAGAATCATCGCTGAGATTTCCTGTGGAGTGTACTTTTTGTCATCAATGGTCACCTTATAATCGGTTCCAATATGTCTCTTAATGGATGAGATCGTTTTATCAGAATTGGTTACTGCCTGGCGCTTTGCAGGCTCACCAATCAATCTCTCTCCTGTTTTGGTAAATGCCACTACCGACGGAGTTGTTCTCACACCCTCTGCGTTGGCGATAACCGTTGGCTTTCCACCTTCCATAACAGCTACACAGCTGTTTGTTGTACCTAAGTCAATACCAATAATCTTGCTCATCGTTTTTTCCTCCTGAAATGTTCTATAAATAAATGAAATAGTTGGCTCTTCTAATGGCTCAATGGTTTAATTTGCCACTTTTACCATGCTGTGTCTTACCACATTCTCCCTGTAGAGATAACCCTTCTGCAACTCTTCTGCTACGATATTCTCTCCCAGGCTTTCATCCTCTACATGCATCACTGCATTGTGAAAATCCGGATTAAACTCCTGCCCTACCGCTTCAATCGCCTTTACACCGGCTTCCTCCAGAGTCTTCCGGAACTGCTTGTAAATCTTCTCCATTCCTTCTGCAATGGAGCTTCCCTTCTCTCCTTCCGGAACTGCCGCAAGGCCTCGCTCCAGATTATCCACCACTGGAAGAATCCGCTCGATCATATCCCTTGCACCCAGCTCATACATGGAAGACTTTTCCTTGTCTGTTCTCTTGCGGAAATTCTCAAACTCAGCCATCTGACGTTTTACCTGATCCGTGAGAGCTTCTATCTTCTCATCCCTGGGATCCTTCTTCTTCTTAAAGAATCCCTTCTTTTCTCCCTTTCCTTCCTCCTCTGAGACTGCTGCTTCTTCCTCTGGCAGCCCTTCCTGCCCTTCCTCTCCCGCTGTCTTCTGCTCCTGCTCCCCTGCTTCCCGGTCTTCTTCTACAGGAGAATTCTCTTCCTTCATGAACTCGTCTTCATCCCTCTTATCTTCGCTCACAATTTATCACCTTTCATCTTTTTTAAACGCCATATCCAACTGGCCCATCAAATTTCTCAGTGTCCCCAGCACTTTCTCATAGTCCATCCGCTTTGGCCCTATGATGCCAACCGTTCCCCTCAGACCGCCTCCCAGGTCATAGTTGGCAGTAACTACGCTGCAATCCTTCATAGACTGTATGGGGCTTTCATTGCCAATGTAGACCTGAATACCAGACTCATCTGCCGGATCCCCATTCATCTCAGACACAAACTCCTGAAGAATCTCCTTGTGCTCCAAGGTGCTTAGCAGCTGGCTTGCTTTCTCACCCTCAGAAAGCTCTGGATATTTGAAAATATTGGTGGCACCGCTGGTATAAATCTGCAAGTCCTCTTCTCCGGCCTGTATGGCTGTGGCTACTTCGTTCAGTACCAGCTCCACCACCTGACTGTGGATACCTGCGTCATGCTTCAGACTGCTGATAACGGCCAGGTTGATCTCCTCTATGGTTAACCCGTTTAAGCTGCTGTTCAGCAGAATGTTCAGATTCAGAATCTGCTCATCTCCCAAATCCTCATTGATATCAATCATGGCATTTCTAATGATATTCCCCTCTACCACCACTACCACTAAAAGTTTGGCTTCCTCCATCCTGGACAGCTGAATAAACTTGATCTTTGTCTTGTGATAGCTGGGTCCGCTTATCATAGCTGCGTAGTTGGTGTTGGAAGCCAGCATCTGGGCCATCTTTTTAAGAACCAGCTCCAGCTTATCAACCTTCTGAACCATCATCTCCTTAAACTCAGTTACTTCATTGTCTTTCTCCTGCATAATCTGGTCTACATAAAACCGATATCCTTTATCAGAAGGAATTCTTCCTGCGGATGTGTGAGGCTGTAAAATGTAGCCCATCTCTTCCAGATCTGACATCTCATTGCGGATGGTGGCAGAACTGAGCTTTAAAGCCGAATCTTTTGATATGGTTCTGGAACCGACCGGCTCTCCCGTCTCCAGATACGTCTTTATGATGGCTTTTAATATAATTACCTTTCTCTCGTCCAGACATGCATCTGACGGCATCTGCCCACCTCCTTTTTTTATTGTTAGCACTCAATCATCCAGAGTGCTAACATCTACATTTGATAATATATTCCTTCTCGTTGTATTTGTCAAGAGATAATTCCAAATTCTTTTAATAAAATCCCCTGTATTCTCCTCTCTCATCCACTGCCAAAATCTGAATTTTATTCACAAACATTCACTTTCTATGTCTTTTTCACTGTATGGTTGATCTGTTTGTAATAGTTCCTTAACTAATAAGTCTTGACAATTAACAGTTTTGTAATATAATATAAATACATATCAAGAAGCCATATAAGACCACAACAACCGAATTAGATTGCGAGGTAATTGTATGCACCAAATGATAAGGAAAGCCCTTTTGGCTGTTTCCATCACTACAATCAGCGTTATGAGCGCATTTCCTGCTTTTGCCCAGGTAGCCGCAGGACAACCGATCACAGTAGTAGAAACAGCATCAGAAGAGCCACTTAAAATGGAAAATCCAACAGCCGGCGCTTCCGGCCAAAGTAAAATGAATCCTGCTTCAGGCTCAGACGGATATGTGAACGCCGGACCCGGAGTTGAAAAGAAAGCGCCTGAACCTGAACCAGAACCTGAGCAGCCCAGGGAGATTTCTTTGGGCACATTCAAAATAACCGGCTACTGCAGCTGCAAACTCTGTTCCGGAGGCCAAAATCTTACATACTCCGGCACAGTACCTACTCCCAACCACACGATTTCTGCTGATTTATCCAGGTATCCTTTAGGCACCAAGCTAAAAGTGAACGGAATCGTGTACACAGTTGAGGATAAAGGCTCCTCTGTAAATGGCAACATTCTTGATATTTTCTACAGCACACACCAGGAGGCTCTTGATAAAGGTACTTATACAGCAGAAGTTTTTTTAATACAGGAATAATCGAATAGCAAAAAACTGTCGGAAGGTCTATCCGGCAGTTTTTTGATTTCCCGTTTCTTTTGTTGCAGCAGAGACAAATTTATGATAAAACCTGCTCTGTGATTCATATATTACAAATATGTTACATATTATTTATTAATGTGTTAAAAACAGATTGACTATTCATTGAATCACAGGAGGATCCATTCATGAAATTCAGACACATATTAGCCGGAACCTTTCTCACTTTCATCTTGATGGCAGCATCTGAAGCCACGTCCTTTGCAGCCGTCTCAAAAGGACGATTTGAAACTGCGGACGGGGCTTCCATCACAGGATGGGCCTACAACAAAGATAAATCCGATCAAACCTTACATGTACAAGTTACGGTCACAAATAAAGATACAGGGGAGGAAATATTCCGGCAAATAATTCCTGCCGGAGAATACAGACAGAGCCTCTACGACCAATCTATGGGCAACGGCTGCCACGGATTTACCATCAACATCGATTGGACAAGCTATCCGGCGGGGGTGTATCTCATAGAAGGAAGCGTGGGAAGCAGAAACTTCTCCAACACCCGAACCTACACAAATGAAAAAGCAGAAGCTTCTGAGAACCGGCAGACAAGCTCCGAAAACAAAAAGCTTCTTCCCCTGGGGGTATTTAAGACGACAGGATATTGTCCCTGCAGCATCTGCTCGGAGGGCTGGGGACGCCATACCAGCACAGGAGCCATGGCAGCTTCCAGCCACACCATTGCCGTGGATCCCAAAGTCATCCCCTATGGATCCCAGGTTATAATCAACGGAGTCATCTATACAGCAGAAGACAGAGGAGGCGGCGTGAAGGGAAATCATATTGATATTTTCTTTGACACTCACAGTGAAAGCAAAGAGCATGGAATGCAGCATGAGGAAGTTTATCTGGTGCAGCCATAGAACTTGATTCTACTCAGCAGACAGAGCATTGGATACTTCCATAAGCTCTGTCCCTCTGTAGAAAAAGCTCAGAATCGAGGTATAATCCATCCCCTCCTCTGCCATACTCTGAGCCCCATTTTGACTCATACCAACGCCGTGACCGTACCCACCTCCATAGACATGGAAGGAAATCCTTCCATCTCCTGCTACCCTCTTCTCCAGAGAGATAAAGGCACTTGGCAGAGTGGGACTGTTTTCCATGGTTGTTCCATCCTTCTTCTTAATCACCAGTTCCCGGTTTCCAAGAGCAGATCGTATCGCGCTCTGCCCCTTAATGTAACTGGTTCCCTCCCTTCCCACAACCTTAAGAACACTGGCAATTCCCCCGGGGCCTCTCTCAGTGATTACCAAATCCTGTACCTCTCCCACACCACTTATCTGAGAAGCAGGAATGGAGCCGTCAATATCTGTTTCCCATCGAAACATAGAATAGGAGGATTCATAGGCGGCAGGATCCTCTCCTCTGATAAAAGAGTCAAAGGTTTGATTGTCCTTCCCCTCTAACCGTCTTCCACCGCTCTTGATCTCCACTGCCTGAAGGTAAGGAAGGCCTTCTCCACCTGCCCCCCATACCCCTCCGTCTGCACCACGTCCACAGGAAGTGGAATAATAAAATGCATCAATGGGCTTCCCCTGACTCACCAGCATCTTCCCATAAGTCTCCCGTACTGCCTGATCCGTCCGTTCATTGGTATCTGCATTGTTGTAAACTTGAAAATTAATGCTGTCATCCACATGAGCTCCGTACTGGCTGTAAGCATTTCCCTGGATCTGGCGATAGGCATAGGTTCTGGCACAGACCGCCTGCGCTTTTAAGGCTTCCATCTGGTAGAAGGGGGGCATTTCACTTGGCACTACCTTGGTGAGATATTCCTCTAAATACAGATCATTCACCAGTACCAGGCCATCCCCCTCCCCTTTGATCTCCAACCTGCCGCTATAGGAAGGAGCTCCCTTTCCTCTCTTAATGGAACGAAGTGTCACTCCCTCCTCTTCCTGCTCCGGGGTGATCCGCATACGTCCATACTTTAACCTGTCATCTTCCGGAGTGATCAGAAGCTCTGTGCCTGCCTCAACACGCTCACGCTCCGTCTTTCCTTTGGCATTCTCATACTCCAGAACTGCCGGACTGTTAAGCAGCAGATCTGCCTGTGGATGAACTATACTCTTAAACTCCGAATCCATAAGAAGTACCCGAATGGTTTTTGCATCAAACTCTCCCTCTAAAAGAGCCGCACACAGCCTTCCCTCTGCCGTCACAAATTCCTGAAGATCATAGCCCACCAGAATATCCTTGGCTGTCATAATCTTAAAGTCTCCATAAGCCTTATATACATGAAAGTTCTCATCCAGAGGAAGAATACCATAGCCCTCAATTTCAATGGTATCATCTGTCACAGACAACACCTTCCCTCTGATTCGATCCTTCTTCACTGTAATCTTTGTGAGACGCCCCTTTTCCATATGAAGATCCGCCAGAAGGTTCACCATATTCTGATTGTTCTCCACCTCACCGCTTATGGGAAACTCCCGGTATAAGGTTCCAAGATAAGCTTTAAAGCTTCCCCCCTCCCCTTCTGCCAGCCAGACGTTTTCATAGGTCACGCGCTCCGACACCATCTCCTCCATGGCGATCATCTCGCCCTCTCGCTCCAGAAACCGTATCTCATCATCCAGATAAGCGTCCAAAGCCAGACCCTGAAAGCCATAATTTCCTTTTGTCGTATAGGCGGTCCAGCTGCCGGCCTGAGGAAGATTAGATGGCGTCCCGTAAAGCACCCCCTGCACCCTTCGCACCATGCCCTCAGGATCTGTCTCCTTTAAAATACGATGATACAGCTCCCACCATTCTTCCTGAGGATAAATGCTGTCACGATTATATTTGTTGGCTCCTACCAAGATTTTCAGTCTTACAGAAACCCTTCCTGCTATCTGGGCAGCCTCGCCGTATGTAAGAAATCCCTGAGCAAAAGACAAGGAAGGTACAGTCAGCTCTTCCTTAAGGTACTGTTCCTCATAGAGAAAATCCATATACTTCACAAACCAGTTGCTTTTCTCCTTGGCAGAAAAGTAAGAGCTTCCCCTCTCCTCCTCCCTCCTTTCACATTCCTCCTTAGAAGTCAGAGCCAAAGCCATGGCCTTAAAAGCCTGAGAGCGGACAATCCCATCCTTTGGAGGCTCAAGAGCCACGATCACTACCATCAGTATAATCACAATGGATACAACTGCGGTTACCCATACAATCATTCTGTTTTTCATGCTTCTCACACGCTCCTGTATCTTTGGATACAATAAACTAAAGCAGCGGACAACCGCTGCTTTCATCATCTGTAACCCCAAAATGCCGTCTCTTACTTATTGACGCCTAGCAAAGCTAGGTGGGCGACCTCACTCAGACATCTGCCTTCCACTCTAAGGAGGCCTGACATCCGCCTGAAAATATTGGAATCCCTGTTGTCTAATGTAGGTTCAAAATTGGTAAGAACATCGAACATTCCAGGTAATTACAGACACATATCTTTATGGGATTATTATAACCCAATTATCACTGTTTTTCAAGATTATTTTTCTGGATGTGAATGGAATTTTTAACGATTGCTATTGGCCTTTTCTACATGTACATTCTTGCCCTTAATCTTGGAATGAGCCATGGCCTTCAGCACAGTATCTGCATACTTTCCCGGCACATCCACAAAGGTGTAGCTGTCATACATATCAATGCTTCCCACCATACGGCCCGGTATCCCGGATTCACCTGCTACCGCACCCAGGATATCTCCCGGCGTTACCCTCTGAGCCTTTCCGATATTGATAAAAAGCCTTGACATCTTTTCATCTCCTTCGCCCAGCACATAATCCACAGCTGCTCTGTCTGTAGCGCCTCTTCGGCTGCTCCGGCTATAGCCTCCTCTGTCACGGCCTCTTCCTCTTCTTCCCTGCCCATAGCTGTCCAGATGATCCAGTGAGCGAGGCTGTACAGAGCAGTCAATGAGATCCTCGTTATCCTCACCCATACTCATTTTAAGGAGAGCAGCGGCTAAATCCAGTGAAGTGTAGTCTTCCTCCAGAAGCTTCTTTTCAATAATATTCACCATCTTGGAGAGATCCCCGTTCTCCAATACCTGAGCCACCTGATCCAGAACCTTTTCCACTTTAATCTCTGTGATATCATTCAGAGAAGGAATGGCCTGAGGAAGAATCTTTGTCTTACAGTACCTCTGGATATCCCGAAGCTTATAGACCTCTCTTCCCACGACCAGACTAAAGGCCTTTCCCTCACGCCCTGCTCGTCCTGTACGGCCGATTCTGTGTACATAATACTCATCATCCTGAGGCACATCGTAATTGAACACCGCCTCCACATCTCCCACATCAATTCCCCTTGCAGCCACATCGGTGGCCACCAGAATCTCTGTGCGTCCGTTGCGAAAGCCATTCATAACCCGATCTCTCTGAATCTGCTTCAAATCTCCGTGAAGTCCCTCTGCAAAGTAACCTCTGCCCTGAAGAGCCTGAACCAGTTCATCCACCTGACGCTTTGTATTACAGAAGGCAATGGAAAGTTTCGGTGCGTACATATCCAGGAGACGGCACATTACCTCCACCTTTGTTTTAGGCTTTACCTCATAGTAATACTGGGTTACCTTGGGAACGGTTAATTCCTTCTTAATCACGCGCACAGTGACAGGTGAATTCTGAAATTTCTTTGCAATCTCTTCAATGGCATGAGGCATGGTAGCAGAAAACATGAGAGTCTGCCGCTCCTGCGGAAGCTGACTTAAGATAGTCTCCATATCCTCCAAAAATCCCATATTCAGCATCTCATCTGCCTCGTCTAAAACCACTGTATGAACCAGATCCACCTTCACTGTCTTGCGGCGCATATGATCCATCACACGCCCCGGTGTACCTACTACAATCTGGGTACCGTCCTTTAAGGAACGGATCTGCTTTACAATATCCTGTCCCCCATAGATGGGCAGAACCTTAATACCATGCATAAATTTAGAAAACCGGCGCATTTCCTCAGCCACCTGAATTGCCAGCTCCCTGGTCGGAAGCAGAACGATGGCCTGAAGCTTCTTCACCTTGGGATCCACCTTCTGAAGAAGAGGCAGACCAAATGCCGCCGTCTTTCCTGTACCGGTCTGCGCCTGACCGATCATATCCTGTCCCTCCAGAACTACCGGAATGGCCTGTGCCTGAATGGGAGATGCCGCCTCGAATCCCATCTCCGTAATCGCGCGGATAATACGCTCGTCTAATTGTAACTGGTCAAACTTAACTGTCTCCATAAATCTGATAATTTCCTTTCTTCCTCTGCCGCTGCTTCGGAACATATCCTTCCAATCTGCCCCCAAGCGCTTCCGGGTCATGCGGCAGGCCGCCTTGTGCATTCTCCCAAATCACCACCGGATACTCTGCTCATTGGAAAGGCAAAAGCCTTCCCGGTTATGCACCGCAAATTATAATGCTGCCTTATTCAAAAAACCAGGTCCTTTTTACACAAAAAAGGAGAGACTGACAGGCACGTCGCGGCCTTTCATCCTCTCGCTTCCTACAGTGTTCAACTATATCAGAAATCAAATCTTCTGTCAATGAATAGAGCAGTAGAAATTTCCTCCATTTTACTCGTGATTCTTGTGAAAATGTGGGTGCTCCCATCATGACAGCGCTTCTTTGATAAAGGGCATCATATCCCTGGTATACCGGTATCCAGTCTCCATACACTCCTCCATCCGGTCAAATGACAGAAGCCCGGCCTTTGGACTTAAAGGCGGTGATAAAAGAAACACCTCCCCCTGAGTCTCGCATTCCTTGAGCCGTTTGCCCATAATCGAAAAGGCATGAGACAGCACCTCTGTCATGGAAGGGGCTAAAGAACCCTCATAAGAGCCTCCAATATCCACTCCTATCACCCGTTCCACTCCTGCCCCTAACAGCAGGTTCACCGGAAGATTATCTGTAACGCCTCCATCTGTAAGCAGGTAATTTCCCATCTGTCTGGGTGCAAAAATAGCCGGAACACTGGAGCTGGCCATCATCACCTCACAAAGATAAGCCTCCCACTCCCACCGCACATGTCTCACAGCCCTCACCTGCTCTATGTTGGTATAGCAAATGGTATCACCACTCACCAAATCCACCGCAGGAATCACCAGCTTCACCCTCCCTTCATCCAGATGTTTTCCACCTGTAAGACGGCAAAAATAGGTTAAGAGCCGATTTCCCTTAAAAAATCCAGACAAGCTTACAGGTTTTCCGGATAAAAGCTGAGGTACAAGCTCCACCATTCCCCCATAATCCGGATCCAGATACTCTGATCCTCGCCTGGACAGATGCAGCACTGCCTCCTCCAGCTCTTCTATGGTCAATCCCGCGGCAAATAATCCTGCCACCACACCGCCTGCACTAGCGCCGGCTAATGCTCCGGGAAGCAGGTCAGCCTCAGCTAATGCTCTTAAAACTCCCACATGGGCTGCCCCTCTGGCTCCGCCTCCCGACAATGCCAAGCCATAATCCATCTCATTCTCCTGTATCCTCATCCATTACTATAAGGTATGTGAAACACAGGTGAGTGTTTCGTTCTCAGAGCTGAACAGAAAAAATGCAGCTTCAGATCATAGGAAATGAGCAGGACGATAAGCCGGGTTATGTCATTGGATGGTCATCTATCTAGGACTGCCGTCACCGACAGTCTCAAGCAACCTACCCGGAAGCTGACGGGCCGCCATATGCTTCCTGTTTGGTCTTGCTTCGGATGGGGTTTACATATGCCCCGTCTGTTACCAGACGGGCGGTAGTCTCTTACACTGCCCTTCCAACCTTACCGTTTGCAGCCAGGCTGCAAACGGCGGTATATTTCTGTTGCACTGTCCCTGGAGTCGCCTCCGCCAGACGTTATCTGGCACCCTGCCCTGTGAAGCCCGGACTTTCCTCTCCTGCGTCCTCTCGGTTTCGCAGCAGCGACCATCTGTCCTACTCATGTACATATAAGCTAAAAACCGCATTGAATCCATCTCTGGAAATGCCATATGATGTTCTCTATCAGTCTAGCACAAAATGGCATGGTTGTCCAGAACTGCAAAGTTCTCCTCACGACATACGCATGAATTGTTTTCCTCTCTCTTTTTCAAAATATCTTGTTT
>MJGMH2__coassemble_829_pt1 | contig 71664 bp, 78 predicted proteins | sample MJGMH2__metabat2_low_PE_014 | metagenome-assembled genome bin MJGMH2
TATGTGGCTTTCAGCCACTTTCATGGCAAAGCCGTGAATAATTCAGGTTAAATAAACGCTCATTGTTATGAAACAGCTTTTCTTTTATCAGATTGCCTTCTGATTCTTCTCTTATACAGCTCCCTTCACCCCCATCCTTGCTCTTCCCCAAAAGATGGCTCATGATCTTCTGAGATCCTTGAAAATCTGATGCCCCGGTGATTGCCTGGGACAAGAATTCTACTCCTGATAAGGCCAAACCTGCATTTCGTACCCGGTGAACGTCTACGGTAGGATTCCCATCTGCCGAAGAGATGGCAGATTCCACCTCTTCCATTCTTTTATACAGCACCCTGTCAGATGCCTTACATACAATCCTTCCAGATGACTCTAATGTCATGTTTGTCTTTTCCAAAGTCCCTGCATTCAGACAAACCTTTTGTCCTGCATATATGCTTACTTTATGCTCTCTCCCACCTACCTCCAAGCTGTGTCCTGCTTCTATTTTCAGGGTTTCCGGAGCGTCCATAATAAGGGTTCCATCCTCCCCCATTTTAATCTCTCCTCCGCCCTCTCCTGTTGAAAATCCAATCTCTTTCTCATCCATATATAGTTTAATCTGTTGTTTATTTCCCATATATTTCATAGAGCAATCCAAATCCAGAGCATTTTGTTCCCATACTCGTCTTGCAGAAACTACTACCCCACTTTCTTCTTCTGCATTTAGAAAATATACATCCACCTCATCTCCAGGCTCCGGCATATAAAATCCATCCTCATTGTTCACCTCTCCTCCATACGGAATGGAGGGAGTATTTCCGGCCTGTTTATCCTCAATCTGAAACTGCAGACGAATATGATTTCCATAAACTTCTTTTGTCAACGCCCCTATTCTGGATCCTGCAATCCATGAATTTACCTGATAAGGAAATATCTTTTCTTTATTTCTGACCAGACTGAATTGGTATATCATTTCTCCCCGCTCCATAACCATTTCTGAACGCTGTATCAATAAAGGAAGAACCACGGTATGGAGCCAGCACCTCCCGAATCACTTCACCATAGGTCATACTCAAATTTTGAAATACCCGTTTTCTTTTTATAGAATCCAGTTTCCATGCAGAAGACCTGTTTTGTCATTTCTCCACCGAATTTAGCATTATCATTTGACTCTTCTATCTCTTTCTTTATTAGTGGGATTAAGTCTTTCATCGAACATTTATGATGTTGCTCTTCTATTTCATTAATTTCCTCTATTAAGGATGGTCTATACACCATGGATACCAACCTGGCAGCATCCTTCTCACCTATTTCTTTCATTTCACTTACTCCTCTATTGAATTTCAATTGATATCTTTCTATCAATTTCTCCTAACCAATCCCGGTTAGACGAATCAGAATCAAATATCTTAAGTTTTTCTCTCTCAATTTTTTCTACATTCAGCTTTTCAAAATCATCATCTGTCTTTGACTCACAGTAACAAAAGTACAATTCCATATTACGATTGTTTTTAATATAAAAATTATTTAAAATTGTACGTACTTTATCTTCTGTAAAACCTTCTCTTTCTATTTCACTATTGGGAGGTACTATAATAAATAACATAATTGATAATTTTCTCTTTGCTGACTTAAAATAGCTCCCTATCTGATGTTCAGATACTATATTATCATCAAATATAGTTCGAAAATCAGGCAGGAAAACGATCTTATATTCTTGTGGAAGTAATCCCTCCATTTCCCTTTCTATATACTCCTTCGTCACTTTTTCTATCACCTTCCAATAATAATTATCCCGAATTTCTTTTATATGACTATCCTCAGTCGACACCGGATAGACCCAAACATTAAATAAATAACCATCTTCTCCCTCTTCTTCCACCTCATATTGATACGGTACATAATGTCTTATAAATGGAAGAGGACCTGATAACTGTGCAAAAAATTTGGGATTTACTACAAACTTTTTGCCATACTTCTCCTCCAGTTTTTTCTTGATTTCTGTTGGATAGGTTGCTACAATCTCTGCTCTTTCCTCTCTTTGTTTTTCTACCCGCCAGTGCCAAACAACAAACATGACTATAATTCCAACAATAAGCTCAGCCACTATAGATACCATAATTCCCACTACCTTAACCAGAAGCAACAATATTTCTTTGTTTTTGTCCTTCTCATCAATTTCCTTCAAATCACTCACCTCTTTCTTCCATTCTCAGATCTGCTCCCCTAAAGTTCACATAGCTCAGATTTGTATTAGTAAGATCCAGACCGCTCCAAGATATGGCAGCTGAAAGCACAAGATTGGGAGGAATTACCAGCGCCATAATGCCGCTGAAATCACTTCCCGTCAAATCTGAGCCACAAAATACATGCTCTGTCATAGAACGTCTTTCAACCCTCTCGATCTCATCTTCTACCTTTTTCATAAATCGTTCCTGTCTCTTCCTGTCTCCATCTTTCTGATGAACTGCTTCCATATTTTTCCTTAAACTTGCAAAGCGCAAATCAATCCCATTGTCATTGTTCACCATTCCCAACCTCTCTTCTGTTCTCCTTTCAATCAACCAGTTTCATCTTCCATTCATTTGTGCTATTTATCTATATACTTTTTAATTTTACCATATTTTTAAGCATATTTACAACATTTTCTTTGCACCTATGAATCATTTTCTCACAACTAACTACAGCCCACAGATCCATCATGGGATCTATAGGCTGTTTTTCCCTCTACTCCATCAATTCCTTTACTAATTCCAGACTCACCATCTCTTTTCTGCCAAAGATTATGGCAGTTCCGTTCTTCACTACTGCAAACCCCTGTCTATTCCTTATTAAAGTCGCATTTCCACTCGCCTTTAAAAGCTGGTAAGCATTTCCAACTGTTACAAAGGATTCCTTTCTATAGGATGAGAAAAAAGAAGAATCCATGGATGAACCTTCCTCTCTTATGTGGATCGGAATATAGAGATCAAAGGCTTCCTCCATTTCTCTTACATCCTTATCCCAGCTCCACAAAGACCCTTCCTGCCCCTCTCTTTCAGCTCTCCCTCTGGCCACATAATCTCTCCTGTAATCCTCCATCTCATTTGGATTTAAATTCCATGCTTCATAATTATACATATAATCCACATAGTCTTCCTTGAGCGTTTGACTTAAAACCTCCTTTTCCGGCAGCTCCTTTACCTCATACATCCGGGAAAGCGACGGCTCCTTTATATCTCCATATATAGAAGGCTCCGGATACAAAGCACCCTTCAAGCTGATTTTCACATATTTCAAAAAGGACAATACCCCTTCCCCTTCCTCCTCAAGCATCCGGTAAAGGCTGTCACACATCCGATCTATATCCTCTATGTCAGAATGATATATGGTATAAGTACCATCCGAATCGTCCGCTCCACTCTCCCACTCCAGCCCATATAAATCTGACAGATTCTGAAGCAGGTACATTCCATAATTTTCCCGTAAATTCATTCTGTAGCTGCCGGAAAGAACTCTGGCTCGAATCTGAAACTCAGGATGATTTCTGGAGTAAAGCAAGTACTCAGAATCAGCACCCTTTTCTTTCTTTGGCGTTGTAAAAGAATCAGCAGGATACCGATTCTGCATTGTAAGTAATACAAAACGGCGTTCCTGCGTAGATCTGCTATATAAAGCCAATACCAGAACAAGAGAACAAGCAACGATAATTCCTCGAAACAGCAATGACTGGCCGGCTTCCCTTCGCTTCTCCTCCTCCATGCGCTGCAGTCTTTTCTGTTCTGCTATCTCATCCCTCTTTCTCAATTCATAGGAAGGTAAAAGCTGATGATACAGATTAAGGGAATCTCCATGAAGCTCAAACTGAGCTCCCTCTGCAAACGCATAGGCATCCCAGAGAGCCAGCTTAATCTTCAGGGAATACGAGGACTGTCTCAGCTTCCGAAGAGAAATCTCCAGTACCTTAGGATCCCACCGTATTTCCTGAAATCCTTCTGATTTCAGATATTCCTCCCACCTCTGAATCGAAGGAGGAGAGCCACCTCCCCTTGTCACCTCCTCCCACTGTCTCTGGAATTCTGCTCTTTGTTCCTGCAAAATTTTCTGCCTTTCCGAAAAATAAGAATACAGACCGGAGGCCTCCTCTTCTCCTTCCTCTCCTGCCACCTCCTCACTCTGCCTCCAAGGTTCCTCTCTTGGTTCCTGCAATCCTTCCGGCTTGGTTTCCCCCCACCCCATAACCTGTGCATATTTTAGAGCACTTTGATAGGCTTCATAGAGCTGCTTAAATTCCTCCGGCTTCTCCTCCGGATGAATCTCCCTGGAGCGCCTGGCATAGGCCTTTTTAATGACTCTCTTGTCATCTGTGGGCTCTATCTGTAGTATATCCCATACATTCATCGCTCAATTCCTTCCAAACGGTCAAAAACGTCATTTGCCTGCCGGCACAGCTTCTTCATCTGCTGATCACTCTCTTTTTGAGCAATCCCTTTCTGCAAACCTTCCATCACATCTGCCACAACCCTTCTACGATCTCCAAACAGTTCTGCAAACAGCCGTTCTCCTCTGGCCAGCACCAGCTCTGTCCTGATTCCTCCCGGAGGCATCATTTTGTAAGCCTGAAGCTCTGCAAGACGCTGTTGTATCTCCTGGGGAGACATGCGGGAATTCTCACTTGTAAAAGTCTCACATCTCCTCTGGTTCTTTATACGATCCATTACCTCCACCTCAAGAATTCCATTAATATCATATGTAAAGCAGACTTCCAGGTGATTTTGTCCCTCCTTAGCAGGCGTCACCTCCATTTCAATCTCCCCCAGCTTCAGGTTGTCCCTGCAATAGTAGGAATCTCCCTGATAAATCGCAATGGTGATATGATCTTGATAGTCCCAGGCATTCGAGTAATGCCCATATTTAGAAGTAGGAAGAATGCTGTTTCTTTCAATCACCGGAGACATGATGGACTTATCTATGTCTGCTCGGTTTACCACTTCCACCCCCAGACTAAACGGACAAATATCTGTAAGCACCAGATCCTTCACCTCCTGGCTGCGCTCCTTGATTGCCGCAAAGACTCCTGCTCCCATGGCCACCACCTCGTCCGGAGAACCAATGGTACGGGGCTTCCTCCCCAACAGAGCCTCCAGATAAAAGGAAAGAACCGGCATCTTGGAGGAACCTCCTACCAGCACTACCTCATCTATCTCATCAATGGTACACCCACTATCCTTAAGAGCCTGTGTCACCACCAGGCTGATGCGTCCAAAGAGATCCTGAGATGCCTCAGCCAGCTCCACATTGCTCAGACTCATAGAACGGCTTTCTCCCTCCATCTCAAAGGTAAGAATCGCACCGTCCTTTACAGACAGGTCCCGTTTGCAGTTTTCCGCCAGGCGAAGGAGGGTAGCCCTGTGCTGAGGATCCATTTCTTCATAATTGATCTGATTCTGCCGGCAAAAACGTTGCCCTATCACCAGATCAAAATCATTGCCTCCCAGCTTATTGTCTCCACTTACTGCCAGAATCTCGATCACATTGTCAAAAAAATCCACCACAGACACATCTAAAGTTCCTCCTCCGAAGTCAAACACCAGATAGCTTTGCTCCTCCTCTCCGCTGATCCTGCTGGCGGCCAAAGCCGCTGCGGAAGGCTCATTCACCAGACGCTCCACCACCAATCCGGCCAGCTGTCCCGCCTCTCTGGTAGCATACCTTTGGTTGTCATTAAAATAGGCCGGAACGCTGATAATTGCCTCCGTAACCTCCTCACCTAAAAACCGCTCTGCATCTTCTTTTAACTGACGCAAAACAAAGGACGAAAGCTCCTGGGGTGTAAAGCTCCTGCCTGCCAGCTGAAGCGTTTTACTTGTTCCCATGTACCGCTTAAAGGAGTCGGCAGCTTCTTCCGGGTGGGAAACCAGGCGCTCCTTTGCCACAGCGCCCACGCAAACTTCTCCTGCCTCATTCACACTCACCACACTGGGAGTCAGTGTTTCTCCCAGAGGATTGGGAACCAGGACTGTCTCTCCCTTGATACACACACAAGCCAAACTGTTGGTCGTTCCCAAATCAATTCCTATGATTGCCATACTCTTCCTCCACTTTCCTTCCTGACAGCAGACAAACTGCCGGAAATCACATCTTCTGTTTTCTATGATTTTATTGTAGACTACCTTCCAAACTCTGGCAACTAAAAACAAAGTAAAATACGCAGCCTCCATCATCGATTTCAGCTTAAGTTTTTATAAAATCAGCCGATGGATTTATATAGATGTATTATCCATCAGCCTTGTACCTTCCCCTTGCACATCTCTGGGGAAACATGAAAAGCGCAGCGATAAATCATTCATTACAACCAAGATAAGAGGAGCCAGTGAGATGTTTAAGAAAATGAAACTAAAAAACTATTTATCAACCGTATTTTTTATTCTCATCCTTCTATGCGGTCTGAATGCAGCCATGGGAGTTCTGGGACTAAGGAACGTAAGCAAAAATACCAAGCTTTTAATCAACGAAATATCCGTCGCTGATGACGCTTCCAAAATTTGCCGTATCGAAGCCAACATTGCCGCTCGTAATCTGAGGGAAATGCTCATTACGGACAACCCTGACCAGCTCAACTCCTTTAAGTCTCAGATCAATGAGAGTATGGGTGTCATCAAGGAACAGATCGTCATTTTCAAGAAAGCCCACGGAGAGGAAGACGGCTTAGCTCAGAAATATGAGAACGCCTTTTTACAGTGGTTTGAGATCGCAAACAGGGCAATCCGGGAGATTGACAACGGAAACAAAGGAGCTGCCAGAGATATCCTTTTAAATGAGTGCTCCCCTGCCCTCACCAACCTTTCAAATATTGCAAAGGAACTGGATGGACTCACCAACGCATCTATGAGAACCCAGCAAAACATAATTACCAACATCATTCGGTTTTCTACGATGGCTTGCATAGTACTCTTCCTGATTTCCTTACTGTTAAGCTCTTATTATGCATTTAAGACAACTACCTCTATTACCGGAACAGTGAGCAAGCTGAAGCATGCTATTTTAGAGCTTTCCAAAGGTAATCTGGCAGCCAGAGTGGACTATACTGCCAACAATGAATTTGGTGAGCTGGCAGAGAGAATGAACTTCTCCTTCCAGGAGCTTTCCAACTATGTAGGTGCAATCGACCGCTCCATGGAAGAGTTCTCAAAAGGCAACTTTACCTATACCGCTTCTGTAGAATTCCTTGGAGATTTTGTAAGCATCAAAAAATCCATCGAGAGCTTCCAGGAGAAAATCAATGGCGCACTGCTGGATCTGGCCTGTGCCTCCGATCAGGTAAATGATGGTTCCAGACAGGTCGCTGACGGAGCCCAGGCTCTCGCCCAGGGAACAACCGAACAATCCGGAAGCATAGAAGAGCTCTCCTCCAACACCTCTGAAATATCCAATCAGATCACCAATACAGCCGAGTACACACAGAACGCCAACGTATTAGGCAAGGAGACAGGTGTGGTAGTGAAAAAGAGCCAGGCTGAGATGAAGCAGATGCTGGAAGCCATCAAGGATATCGCCTCTGCCTCTGCAGACATTCAGAAAATTATCAAAGCCATTGATGACATTGCATTCCAGACCAACATTCTGGCATTAAACGCCGCAGTGGAAGCTGCCCGCGCAGGCAATGCCGGAAAGGGATTTGCGGTAGTGGCAGACGAGGTTCGCAATTTGGCACAAAAGTCAGCCGAAGCTGCCAAGAATACCACTGCCCTCATTGAAGCCTCACTCAGCCATGTAGCCCGCGGCGAGCAGCTTGCAATCAGTACAGACGCCGCCTTCAATGAAGTCGCTGAGGATTCTGAAAAGATATTAGTCATGATTGAGAAAATTGCAGAAGCTGCTCAGGAACAGGCTGCTTCCATTTCCCAGATTTCCTTAGGAATTGATCAGATCGCCTCTGTGGTGCAGATGAACTCTGCTACGGCAGAAGAAAGTGCCGCTACCAGCGAAGAATTAAGCGGTCAGGCCGGAATCATGAAGTCTCTTCTGTCCCAATTCCAGTTAACCAAACCGGCAGAACCATCCATCACCCACTATCAGGCCTCTTACCAGGCTCCGGTTGAGGAGGAAGATTTCTCTTCCAAATATTAAAGAAAAATAATTTTTAAGAAACATAAAACAGGCAGGGGCTCTTCTCGACAGAGCCCTGCCTGTTTTTTCTTCTCCTACATCTTCTCCTGCTTCTTCTCCCATCCGAAGATGTAAAGGGCAAGAAAGCTTAGAAGCTCCTAAGCTTGTCCTCCTCCCCATCCCCCTTATCAATGGCTCTGATTTCCACCTGATAGCTGAATGAATCCTTTACCTCTACCGTCACCTTATCCCCCACTCGTTTCCCCTTAATGGCCTTCCCCAGAGGAGAATCAATGCTGATGAGCCCCTGAAGAGAATTTCCCCTCACAGTTGTCACCAGCTTATACTGCTCCGTCTCCCCCTCCTCTAAAAGATATACCGTCACCCGGTCATTCAGCCCCACCTGGTCAGGCCCAGACTGATCCCTTATGATTCTGGCCGTCCGAATCATTTTCTCCAGATAGCGGATGCGGCTCTCATTGCGGTTCTTATCCTGCTTCGCTGCCTTATACTCAAAATTCTCACTTAAATCTCCATGAGCTCTGGCTTCCTTCACCGCCTCCAGCGCTTCCTTTCTAACTACCAGTTTTCGGTACTCTATCTCCTCCTTCATCTTCTCGATATCCTCTCTGGTCAAATGATCATACATATGAACCTTCCTTCCTTTCCTTCCTTGATACCCACCCTTTTTCTGTCAGACGGGTGCCGGAGGTAAACTTTATTTTTTGATCTGCATATCTTAATAGAGAGCCATTACAATAAGGAGATATGTATGACCAATCAATCAACCCCCGGCGATGTCTTCGCCGACCTGCTTCGTTACAACACTCCCTCTGCCCTTGCCTGGGTAAGAGGAGGCGATACGGCCCCTGCTCTAAGCGGCCTTGTAAAATTCTATGAAACACCCTACCAGGGCGTACTGGTGGAAGCTGAGATCTTCAACCTTCCCAACAAAAGCACCCCCGGCTCCTCCGACTTCTATGCCTTCCATATCCATCAAAACGGAGACTGCTCCGATCAGTTTGCTCACACAGGAGACCATTACAATCCTACCAACCAGCTCCATCCCTTCCACGCCGGTGACTTCCCTCCACTTCTTGGAAATGAAGGATACGCCTGGAGCTCCTTCTACGACAAACGCTTTTCCATTAAGGATATTGTAGGGCGTTCCGTGATCATCCACAGCCATGCAGATGATTTCAAAACCCAGCCTTCCGGAGATTCCGGCAGCAAAATTGCCTGCGGTGTAATTGAAATTATGCATTAATGCCGTTCAGGCTGAAATCCGCCTCCCCTTACCAGCTCCAAATCCCGCAAAACAAGGTCCACGGCTGCTTCATATTCCTCCAGCCGCTGGGCCTTCTTTATCTTTTTAGCGTAAGATCCTTCGTCATAAAACATATGGATCATAAGGGACCAAAGCTCCTTCATCTTAAAGAGCACATTCCGATCCCCGGACATAATCCTCCTGTACCCCTCATAAATCAACCCGTGGAAGGTACGAAACCGCTCCTTGTCCAGGCATCCCTCCCCCTGCACCTCCTCTCTCAGTCCCGGATTAGCCACAAGCCCACGTCCCAGCATCACAGATCTAAGCTCAGGGCTTTCCTTCACAAGCCTTCTGTAATCCTTAGCAGTGAAGATATCCCCACTGTAACAGACAGGACAGGAAGCGGACTCCATGCTGTATTCAAACACCTTCATGCGAGGCACATTTTTATAATAATCTGACCGAATTCTGGGATGAACCACCAGCTCCTTTAACGGATACTGATTGTAAATCTCCATCAATCCATAAAACTCATCCTCACTCACATTGCCCAAACGAGTCTTCACAGAAAGCTCTGTCCCCATCGTATCTAACCCTGAGCAAACCTTCTCCAAAAAGCGATTCAGCTCCTCTGGAACAGCCAGAAAGCCAGCGCCTTTCTTCTTAGATACCACAGTTCCCGAAGGACATCCCAGATTTAAATTCACTTCCCCATATCCGTACTCTCTGAGAATCTCAGCTGTCCCAAGAAAGTCCTCCCACCTGTTCGTCAATATCTGAGGCACCACAAAAAGCCCTTGATTATGCTCTGGAAGAATGTCATTTAACTCCCTGGAACTCAGTCCCTTATTGGATTTAGGAGAAAGAAAGGGTGTAAAATATTTATCCATAGGGTGAAAGCACCTGTGATACGCATTCCTGTATATATATCCGGTCAATCCCTCCATAGGCGCCATATAATATTTCATCGATTCTCTCTCCTTCCTTTCAACGCTCTCTTCCAACCTGACAAGAACACCCACAATCTCATAATCTCCCCATCCATCCACGCATAAAAGCGGTTCCACTTGAATAACCTGTCTATTTTCCGGAAGGAAGAAGTAAAAAATTGCCAGATCCAATCTGAAGAAGCGAATGCATCGCTTTACAGAAATTGGCCTGGCAATTTATCAATATTACCTCTGAATACTCTGAATGTTTCCTGTACTAATCTCCTCCCGGACCATCCCGACGCTCCCGAAAGGACTCAGGCAGCCCATCCACCTGTGCTCCATCCCTATAACGCTCCGTATCGATCTCAGGAATATCGCCGTCTCCATAACCATCTGTATCCGGGTTCCTCTCGATTCTCATTGAAATCACCTCCACAGATAGTATGGGGCAAATACAGAAAAAATATTACGCGTATACGTCCAAACGTCCCGTATTGGGAGCAGGAGACGGAACTGCCTCCATCATATCCTGAATCCCTTCCCCCTGAATCTGGGCTGTATCCAGAACCTTACCCAGAAGAGCCGTATTCATATTCAGCATCAGGCTGGCACTGCTCATCGCTGCACTGTTGGATGCAATACTCATTGATAAATTCATATGTTACCTCCTTTTGATTCTTCTCCTGTCTTACCTGTGTATCTCATCAATACTTATCATCGTAAGAACGGGTTGTGACTGTATGTTCATTCTGGTATTCCACGGCCTCCTCTGTATCGTAGGAAACATTGCCCGGTGCAAAGGTTTCCTCTGCATATACATGGGAAGACCCCTCCAGCTTAAACCGATTGGACAGTTCCTTCAGCATCTGGGACTGGCCGGAAAGCTCCTCGCTTGCGGCAGCACTCTCCTCAGCCGTTGCAGAGTTGGTCTGAACCACACTGGAAATCTGATCGATTCCCTGGGTAATCTGAGTTACAAATTCTGCCTGCTCCTGCACTGCCTTAATAATGGAGGACATCATTGTATTAGCCGCTCCGATTCCATCTACCACAATCTCCAAAGAGTTGGCTGTATCATCTGCGATTCTCTTTCCATTCTCCACACTCTGAAGAGAGTTCTCAATCAGCATCGCTGTATTCTTGGAAGCCTCAGCAGATTTGCTTGCCAGATTTCGAACTTCATCTGCCACTACAGCAAATCCCTTTCCTGCTGCTCCTGCCCTTGCCGCCTCAATGGCTGCGTTCAAAGCAAGAATGTTCGTCTGGAATGCAATATCCTCAATGGTCTTAATAATCTTGGCAATTTCACTGGAGCAGTTGCTGATATCTGACATGGCAGACAGCATATCCTTCATTCTGTTATTGCTCTCCATTGCTTCACTGCCCACATCTTCCGCCTTCTCCCTGGCCTGGTTGGCAGCCTTGGCATTCTGGTTGATGTGTTCGGATATCTCATTAATGGAAGCCGCCAATTCCTCCACAGAGGAAGCCTGCTCTGTAGCTCCCTGAGAAAGAGCCTGAGCACCTGCAGATACCTGCTCTGATCCGGTGGCCACCTGATCCGCCGACTGTTCCAGCGCTACCAGTGTGTCATTGATGCTGCTCCTCAGCTTCGTGATAGATGTAAAGATCCGCCTGTAATCACCAATATAGCTCTCCTCGCACTGAGAGGTAACCGTGAAATCTCCTGCCGCCATGTAGCTGACAGTATTCTCAATGTCTTCAATGATGTGCTTCACTCCCTCTGTCATCTCAGAAAGAGAGCGGGCCATCTGCCCCAGCTCATCCTTGGACTCATAATTCACCTCAGCAGAAAGATTTCCCTTATTGATCTCTCCCATATAAGAATCGATCTTCTTCAGAGGGTTAAGAATATCCTTGGATAACTTCCATGCCACAAACAGGGTATCCAGCACGGCAATCACCACAATCGCCACAACTACACCAAGTAAAATCTGCTGCTTGGCAACGGAAGCATCAAAGTTATCCGCTATCTCAGACTCCAGGGAATTGGCAAATGACACAAGAATGTCTGTGTACTGATTAACGGCAGGTTCATACTGATCAAAATACATATCTGTAGCCTTCAGGTTCCCCTGTGCAGTTCCCCTGGTGGCATAATCCATGATCTCCTCCCGCAGCTCTTTGTGCTTGTCCATCTCTTCCTTAAAGGCTTTCAGCTGTGTTAAGTCTCCCTGGTAATTGTCATACATCCACTGAAGGCAGTCCTCAACCTGCTGTCCGTACTTCTCAGCCTCCTGAACATACCCCTTGGATTTGCTCACGTCTCTGGTGGCAACTGCATAGCCCATGTTTTTCAATCTGGCCTGAAGACCGATCCGCATCTGGTATACCTTGCTGATCGCTGTATGATCATCCTCGTAGAAATGCTCATAATCTTTCTTGACAGTGAGAATCGTTATGCCGGCAACAATGATTGATACCAGGAATAACACTACGATATTCCCAAATGCAAGAAGGAATTTTTGACTGACTTTTAGATTTTTCATTTGTTATTGTCCTCTCTTTCAACCTCCAAAGAACTATGGTTGTACTCTTATAGAATATATTCGACAGCTTTCACTTTAAATTAAGACTCACTCCATATGTTTTTTGATTATTTTCATTCTTTTCCTGCATTGAGTTCCACCGGGCTGACTGCTGTATGAAATCCAATTCCATGCCTCGTATCCTCTTTTTTCCTTATTTTTAATATCTTTAATCTTCCCGCTTTTATCCCTCCTGCCCGTGAGCCATTTTCCAAAACATTTAAAAACCTCCGTCCACTACTTAACAATTTAAACTTTTAGCCGATAATATAGATTAGTAGTCAGACTCCAAAATAACAAAGATAGGTGGTGCAAATATATGGATAACGGTATGGACAGTATGCTTGATACATACCTTTATGAAACCAATTCCCTGCTGGATCAGTTGGATGAATTGCTGGTGAATGGGGAGAAGATGGGTGACTTTTCTCAGGATGATGTGAATGAAATCTTCCGCATCATGCACACCATTAAAGGTTCCTCTGCAATGATGGAATTCGGCTCTCTCTCTGCCATTGCCCATCACGTAGAAGACTTATTCTTCTATATACGTGATAAAGGAATTGAGTCCCTGGATCCCCAGCACAAAAAAGAGCTGTTTAACCTGATGTTCCGCTCAGAGGACTGTCTGCGCAGCGAGGTGGAGAAGGTGGAAAGCGGCAAGCCGCTTCTTCCGGATGTAGATGACTTTACTGCCGACATCAATGCCCTTCTTAAAAAGATCAGCGGCTCAGGAGAAGGAGATTCCTCCGACGCTTCCGCCCGGACAGCTTCCGACAGCCCACAAGCCGGTGGCAATGGAGCCATGGGGGAAGAAGCCGGATCAGGGAACAGTACCGATCACAATCTTCCTGATGACAAGAATGCCCTGTGCTTTCTTCACGTATTTCTGGAGGATGGGATCGGAATGGAGAACCTTCGGGCTTTTATGATCGTCATTGCCTTAAAGGATTGTGATATTGACTTCCGTCATTACCCGGCTGACATAGACAGTAACCCCGGAACCTGTTCCGCCATTGTGGACGATGGATTCTATCTGGCCTTTGACTCCGAGGAGATGGCCAAGAGAGCTGAGGATGTACTGAAATCCCAGGGCAATATCCACTCCTATGAGCGGGTAGACGCTCAGGCAGCCGCTCCCAGGGAGGAGAAAGCGTCTGAGGCTTCTCCTGCTCCTGTAAAAGCGGAGACTCCCGGAAGCCCTCAGAAGCCGGCTGCCCCTGAGGCTCCCTCAGGCAACGGCGCAGAGGCTCTGAAGAATTACACCCCTGTGAAGCAGAATCTCATCAGTGTGAACCTGATGAAGCTGGACAGCCTGATGGATATCGTAGGAGAGATCGTAATCACCGAATCTATGGTTACTTCTTCCCCGGAGCTTCAGCATTTAAACAGAGACAGCTTTGACAACTTTATGAAATCCGCCAGACAGCTTCGCAAGCTGACAGACGATCTTCAGGATATTGCCATGTCCCTGCGAATGGTGCCTGTTTCCGGCGTGTTCCAGAAGATGAACCGAATTGTCCGGGATATGAAGCAGAAGCTGGACAAGGACGTGCGCCTCACCATTGTAGGCGAGAATACAGAGGTTGATAAAACCATCGTGGACAGCATTCAGGATCCTATCATGCACATTGTCCGCAACGCCATGGATCACGGAATTGAGGACGATTCTGACGATCGTGTGGCTGCCGGTAAGAACCGTCAGGGCGAGATCGTCCTTTCCGCTACCCACACAAGCAGTGAGGTTGTGATCTCAGTCGCTGATGACGGCAAGGGAATCGATCCGGACAAGCTGCTGATCAAAGCCAGAGAGCGCGGCATTCTCACCAAGCCGGAAAGCGAATACACACGCAAGGAAGCCCTTGGACTGATTATGGCTCCCGGCTTTTCCACCAACAAGGCGGTTACAGAATACTCCGGACGAGGCGTTGGTATGGACGTGGTAAAGAAAAATGTAGAGTCTGTAGGCGGAGTCGTTTCCGTATCCAGTGAGCTGGGTCAGGGTACTACCATCACCATGAAGATCCCTCTCACTCTGGCAATTATGGACGGAATGAAGGTAACGGTGGGCAACTCCATCTTCACCATCCCCATCGCCAATATTCGCCAGTCCTTCAAAGTATCCGCAGATCAGGTGATCTATGATGAGGGAACCAGCGAGATGGTAGAGCGTATGGGAAGCTTCTATCCCGTTGTCCGTCTTCACCAGTTCTACAACATTGATACAGAGATCACAGATCTTGACAAGGGAATTCTTATGTGGGTAGAAGCCAGTGATCGTTCCTTCTGTCTCTTTGTGGACGATCTCATCGGAGAGCAGCAGGTAGTTGTAAAGCCACTCCCTGTCTATCTGAATTGTTTTGAGCTTAAAAACTATGGAATTACCGGCTGTACCATTTTGGGAAATGGAAACATCAGCCTGATTCTGGATATTATGAGCCTTCACGGTGCAGCCGTGGAGAATATATAGAAAGGAGTAATCGACATGGATGAACTGAACATGCAGCAGGATATGATCGAATCCTCCCAGGAAACCAACGACACCATGACGGAACGTTGTCTGACCTTTGAGTCAGGCAACCTTGTCCTCTATATCAGCACAAAGTATGTCATTGAGATTATCGATAACCATTCCATTACCCCCATACCTTTAGTGCCCTCCTACATCAAGGGAATTATCAATCTGAGAGGTCAGATTCTTCCTGTTATGGATATACAGGAGCGCATGGGGAAAGAGTCAGCCGAGTATACAGGAAAAACCTGTATCATCGTTCTTAATATTGATTCCACTCCCATGGGAATTATCGTAGACTCTGTGCGCCAGGTGGCAGACATTAATTTGAAGGATGTCCACCCCATCCCCCTGAAGCGGAGACAGAAGCTGTTAGACGGCATGGTTACCATGGAGGACGGAAGCGTTCTCATGTCCATTGACTGCCAGGCTCTGGCAAACGCTGAATAATTAATTTAGGAGGATTTCTATCACATGCTGACCCTTACAGACAGCGATTTTCAGCGGTTGCACCGTTACATCAAAAAAAATTATGGAATTGACCTGAGCAAAAAAAAGCAGTTGATTGTAAGCCGTCTCTCCAACTCCCTGGAGACTCAGGGCTTTCAGAGCTTCTCTTCTTATATAGATGAGATTATCTCAGGAAGAGACACAGGCATGGTCACATCCATGCTGAATAAGCTTACAACCAACTACACCTATTTTCTCAGAGAAAAGGAACATTTCCAGTATCTCTGGGATGTGGTGCTTCCTTATCTGGCTCAGGTTCATGCCCAAGATCGGACGTTGTCCATCTGGAGTGCAGGCTGCTCTTCAGGGGAGGAGCCCTTTACCATCTCCATGTACCTGAAAGAGTTTTTCGGCTCCCAGGCCTCCCAGTGGGATACCAGAGTGCTTGCAACTGATATCTCCCAGAAGATCCTGGATACCGCTAAGACCGCCACCTACACAGAGGAGAGCCTCTCTCCTCTTCCGGACTCCTGGAGGAAGAAATACTTCCTTCGCTCCAAAGAAGGAGAATATTCAGTCTCTCCTGCAATTAAGAACAACGTTATCTTCAGACCCTTCAATTTGATGGATCCCATCCGTTTTAAGAAGAAGTTTGATCTGATTTTCTGCCGCAACGTTATGATTTATTTCGACCAGGAGACAAAAGATTCTCTGGTAAAGCGATACTTTGACGCCACTGTTCCGGGAGGTTATCTCTTTATCGGACATTCTGAAAGTCTCACTAAGTCAGTTTGTCCCTACCGTTATCTTCTTCCGGCGATCTATCGGAAGGTTTAATATTTGAATAATTGACTGTGCTGCTCTGACTGCCCTGCACTGCTGGCTTTCATGAGGAGCACATTTTTAGCTTACTCCAGATGATGGAACGTGATTACTAGAAAGAAGGTTATAATATGGATCAAAAAATACGAGTGATGGTTGTGGACGATTCCGTCCTCTTTCGCAACTTTCTGGTACAATCCCTTGGAAGTGATTCCCGTTTTGAAGTGGTGGGCTATGCAGCCAATGCATTTGACGCAAAAAAGAGAATTCCTCTTTTAAAGCCGGATCTGCTGACTTTAGACATTGAGATGCCGGGGATGTCCGGTCTGGAATTTTTAAAGGAGCTTTTGCCCATCCATCCAATTCCGGTCATTCTTGTCTCTTCCTTGAATATCAGAGTATTTGATGCACTGGCAGCTGGAGCAGTAGATTTTGTACACAAGCCGGATCTGGAAAGCAACCTGGGAAAAGAAACCTTTCTTACCATTTTAAAAGCCAAGGTAGCAGTGAGTGCCAAAGCCAAGGTTCAGCTTCCCAGATCCTTAAACGCCTCACCTTCTGCCAAGCCCCTTCTCCCTCGATCTGCTTCTTCCCGAACCCACAGTACCGGTTCTGAAGGCGCTAAAGGGAGACGTGTGGGAATCTCATCCATTCATACAGAACGGATTATTGCCATTGGAGCTTCCACCGGAGGAACAGAAGCCATCCTTCAAATCATGAAGGAGCTTCCCCCCACTCTTCCGGGAATTGTGATCACACAACACATGCCCCCTGGCTTCACCACTCTTTATGCAGAACGTCTGAACCGTTTATGCTCCATGGAGGTTAGGGAAGCCAAACATGGCGACAAACTCCATCCCGGCCTGGCTCTCATTGCTCCCGGAGGCCTTCAAATGCGTGTGGTGCGTATGGGAACCAGCTATGGCGTCTCCTGCTCCAAGGATAAGAAGGTGAGCGGGCACTGCCCTTCTGTAGATGTGCTCTTTGACTCTGTGGCCATCCATGCCAGAGAGAAAGCTCTGGGCGTCATTCTGACAGGAATGGGGGCAGACGGAGCCGCAGGACTCCTTCGCATGAGAAAGAACGGGGCATATACCATTGGTCAGGACAAAGAAAGCTGTGTTGTTTACGGTATGCCTATGGAGGCCTGGAAAATAGGAGCCGTATGTACCCAGGCTTCCCTGGACTCCATTCCCCATCAGCTTATCTCTCACTTACAGAGCCTATGAAGAAGCAGCAGAAACCAACTCATTCCAAAGACAGCCCATTCGAGCGAATCCTGATTCGCTGGATTGTCCTGCTCTCCCTGTCTGTGACCATCAGTCTGCTGGTGTATTTCCGTCCCTTCACTTTTTCCGATATGGCGCACTGGGCTCAGACTCTATATCAGGAGGCAGAAACAGGCATCACCCGGATGCGAATTCAGACGAATGCTTACATTGCCTCCAGAAAACAGGCTGCGATTGCCAGGAAGGCTGCAGCTGAAGCTGCCCTTCCTCCTGAGACCCAGGAGCCTTCTTCTGATGAGGACGCTCCAATCCCCTTCCTGACCCCCTCCTCCGATTTAGGAGACATATCTGACTTGAATGGAAATGCCTGGAACTATGATGATGAGATCTATCTGTCCATGCTGGACACTGCTATGGGGCCGATGCTCTACTACAATCAGGGTGATACACGGTGGAAGAACTATCTCTACGGAGGCTACGACCCCATTGGCAGCCACGGCTGCGGACCAACTGCCATCTCCATGCTGATCAACAGCTTCACTCCCTCCACTGTCACTCCTATCGAAGTTGCCGATTGGGCGGCTGCTAACGGGTACTTTGCAAAGGGCAGCGGCTCTTACCACAGCCTAATCCCTGACGGACTTTCTGCCTTCGGACTTTCTGTGGAAAGCGTAACCAACCGCACTCCGGAACATGTCAGAAGCATTTTGAAAGAAGGGCGCCTTCTGGTAGCGCTCATGGGTCGGGGAAGTCTGACGAAGGTGGGGCATTTCATTATTATCACCCACAACTGCGACAACGGCAACGTCTACATCGCAGATCCCAATAGTCTTTCAAACAGCACAGTGGAGTGGGATCTCCAGCAGCTCATGAATGAACTGAAAAGAAGCTATGACAGCGGAGGCCCTCTGTGGGCGGTAGGAACCAGCCCATAATCAAGTGCAGTATATGACATTTTATCAGAATCACCACCACATGGTATTACCACAATGAGGCAATCCATAAGCTTACTTATGGATTGCCTCATCTACACAGGCCAGCTCTACCTCAGAAAACATGCCCCGGATAATTTTAACCAGATTCTCATATTCTGCCCCCATGGCAGCCTTCAGAACAAACAGTCGATCCTTCATGGAATTAAAATCATAGAGCCTTCCCAAAAATACAGCTACCTCTGCTGCATCCTCTCCCCCCTTGCCTTCTGCCGCCTGCTCACTTCTGCGAAAGGAGGAAAGCATAAGATAGAGAGTTGACATCAAATAGCGATTCTGCCCCAATAAAGCGGCTGCATACCGGACACATCCATTTAAATTTCCATTATTATAGCAGCAGGCAGCCAGAAGCTCATAAGTCTCCGGAAGGTGGGCAGAGAGCATCATAGCCTTGAAGGTGTTGCCGTACTTCTCCAAACGCTCCATTCCTTTCGCCAAATGCTCTTCTCCCTTCCTGAAGTTCTCCTTCTTAGCGTAGTATTTTCCTACCACATAATCAAAATCTGCTTCCTCCGGGAGATGGCCAACTGCCTGACCATACACCTGCATCAGCTCCTCCTCACAGGACTCGCCTCGCTCTGCCAGCATGGACAGAAACTTAACAAAGGTCACAGAATCTCTCTCCCTATGCCCCACAGCCCTCAGATCCATCTTTCCAATGGCTCTTCTATAAGTCTCTCTGGCCTCCTCAAACCTGCCTGCTGAGAAATATTCATCTGCCAGATAGGCAATCATCTCTCCATCCTCCGGGTTCTCCTGAAGCTCTGCAAGAATCAGCTCCAGATTTCTCCCCTTCTTCTTCTCCTGCCCCTTGTGGGAATAACCGGTGTGATAGATGCACAGCTCCTCTGAGGCATCCACCAGTTCACAATCCTTCTCCCTCTCACAGTCCAGATATTCATGGATTCTTCGCTTATAGCGAAGCCCCGGACGATTCCTGAATACACGCACATGGCTGCCTCCTGCCACCATAGCCCCTTCATCATCCAGATTCACCAACCCTGTGAGAATCCGCCCATATTTGGAATTGTGGAGCTTCTGCACATACCCCAGCAGCTTCTCTCCATCTTCTCTGGTAAAATATTCATCTGCATCCAGCATGGCAATCCAGGGACAACCGGCCTTGCTGATGGCAAAATTCTTGGCAGCTGCAAAATCATCCACCCACTGAAATTCATAAACCTGCGCCCCTGCACTAAGAGCCAGCTCCACCGTCCGATCGGTAGAGCCTGTATCGATCACAATCTGCTCGGACACGATTCCCTTCCCCCAGGCAAGAGCCCTCTCTATATTCTCCTCCTCATTTTTTACAATCATACACTGGGAAAGTCCCACAATCCCTTTCTTCCGTTTCAATCCTTTCTCCTCCTATCTGATTCCAAGAGCATTCTGCTCCTCCTGTGTAAAGAGCCGCTTTTCCATAAAACATCCAAGCATTTCACAACCGCAAGCCCTGGCGCACTTTGTCACCAAAAGCTTCGATCGGAGGCTGGAAAAATCATATAGCTTTCCTAAAAACTCCACAATCTGTTCCATTCCACCCTCCGTAAGGGTAGGCTGAGACAAGGCTTTTAACAAATATGCCAATACAGCCATATCCTCAGGCATATAGTTCAGATAGGATACTGCCTGATTGACGCACTTTTCCTTCTGCCCGGTCTCATAAAAACCGCCAACCAGAATTTGGTAAGCAGAGGACAGATCCGCTGACAGATACAGCCCCCGGTTGGAGTTTCCATATTGATTCAGCTTCCCCAAGGCCTGTTCTATCGAATCGCAGGCCTCCTGAAACCTCCCCTTCCTGTAATAATACAAGGCAACCATATAGTCAAAATCTGCCTCCTTTGGAAGTGCCTTGACTGCCTGTCTGTAAACAGGCTCCATCTCCTCCAAAGCCTCCTCCTCCACCAACAGCTGGAGAAGCTTTGAAAAAGTAGCTGCACTTCTCTGATCGTTCTCAGGAAGCTCCTGATGAATCCCTCTGATGGCCTTATAATACCAGTCCTTTGCCTCCTGGATTTCCCCCACTCCAAAGCATTCATCTCCCATATAGCCCAGCATCTCACTGTCCTCCGGATGTTCCTTAAGCTCTGCAAGAATCAGTTTTCTGTTCCTCTCATTGCTTCCTTTCTCCTGAATGGCAGCCTTCTGATAGCCTGTATGAAAAATGGAGATATCTGCCACCGCATCGCCCAATCGCAGCGGACGCCCCTCAGTGGATACCAGCTGTTCATGAATCCTCCGTCTGTATCTGAGATCCGGCAGATTTCTGAATATTCGGACCTGAGTCCCCGAAGCCACAATTCTTCCCTCGTCATCAATCTGCTGCCATCCTGTAGACACCCCATCAAAGTCTCTGCCCTGTATCTGTTCCAGCAAAAGAGGAATCTTTATTTCATCTCCGGGAGCAGGATACTCATCTGCATCCATAAAGACAATCCAATCCCCCTTCGCCTGTTCAATGGCATAGTTTTTCGCTAAAGCAAAATCATCTCTCCAGGGGTAGAAAAGCACCTTTGCTCCCATCTTCTCTGCCAGCTCAGGCGTTCCATCAGTGGATCCTGTGTCCACCACAATCTGCTCCTCCATAAACTTCTTTCCCCAGGAAAGAGCCTTCTCTATATTTTTGCTCTCATTTTTCACAATCATACACTGGGAGATGCGTACTCCTGACTTTGGCTTCAATCTTCCATCCTCCTCTTTTCCCGTGATATGATAAAAAGTCATTCCCAAGCCTTGGCTTTTGAAATGACTTTTTATTACATCCAACATATGGCTGATACAGCCCGTTATCCGGGCTGTATAGAAACCTGTTCTTACTGAAGCAGGCTTAAGATACCCTGAGGTGCAGCATTGGACTGAGCCAACATGGACTGAGAAGACTGCAGAAGAATGTTGTTCTTCGTAAATGCTGTAATCTCATCTGCCATATCAGTATCACGGATACGGCTCTCAGCAGCTGTAATGTTCTCGGAAGTAACTCTCAGGTTGTTCACTGTGTGCTCAAGTCTGTTCTGAGCAGCACCCAGCTTAGCGCGGAATCTGGATACAGAGTCGATCGCAGAGTTGATGGTGTCGATCGCCTTGTTAGCTTCCTGAATACCCTTTGCATTATCTGCATTGCTAACATTAATCTTGTCTACACCAATCTTACTAGCCTCCATGCTCTGAAGAGAAGTAGTGATAGTCTCTGCTGCACTTGGTCCGATCTGGAAGGTTAACTTCGCTGTCTTGCCATCAAGAGGCTTAATTCCGTTGAAGCTGGTGTTCTGTGCGATACGGTCGATCTCTTTGTTCAGCTCGTCGATCTCGCTCTGGATGTTTGCTCTAGCAACACTGTTGAAAGTACCGTTAGCAGCCTGGGTAGCCAGAGTGCTCATACGCTGAAGCATGGAGTGTACCTCTGTCAAAGCACCCTCTGCAGTCTTGATTAAGCCGATAGCGTCATCTGCGTTGCTTGCAGCCTGATTCAGACCGTTGATCTGAGATCTCATGCTCTCGGAAATAGCCAGACCGGCAGCGTCATCACCTGCACGGTTGATCTTGAAACCGGAAGACAGCTTCTCCAGGTTCTTGTTCAAGCTTCCCTGGTTGATTCCTAAGTTTCTGTAAGAGTTGATAGCCGCAATATTATGCTGAATAATCATGATAATTCCTCCTCCATGGGTTTTCTCTCCGGGAACCTCCCTGTCCCCGGCACTCTTCAGCGAGGGCCCTTCGCCGAAGAATCTGTAAAGTCTTTTTCTTTTATAGAAAGCAATTTGCCTTACATGTTAATTTATCGACTTGTTCCTTTGGAACATAAGTCTGTTTTTGAATTTATTTCTCTTTTTCTGCAGCTGCAACCTATGCCTGGAGCAGTCTCAGAATATCCTGGGGAACTGCGTTGGCCTGAGCACACATGGATGCCCCCACCTGGAATATAATGTTCTCCTTGGTAAACACGGTAAACTCCTGCGCCATCTTGGTATCCCGAATCTGAGCCTCGGCAGCCTTCATGTTCTCAGACGTAACGCCCAGATTGTTGTTGGTGTGCTCCAAATGGCTCTGAACTGCTCCAAACTGAGCGCGGATCTGAGATACTGCCTGAATGGCGTTGTTGATCACATCCACCGAGGCATTGGCGCCCTCCAGGTTCGTAAAATCCGTCTTATCCAAAACCAGGGCTTTACTGCTCACATAGAAACGGGTCACATCCAATGTTTCCTCTCTGGAATGACCGATCTGGAGGGGAATCTCCTCCTTAATCTGGGGTGGAAAGATCGGAAGGGGGGGAATCTCTTTGTCGAAGAGAGGAACACTGTTAAAATCAGTGGAGCCTGCAATCCGGTCGATCTCATCCAACAGCTGCACCCGCTCTGCCTCAATATTCTCTCTGGCCAGGCTGGAATAGGTGCCGTTGGCAGACTCAATGGCCAGGGAGCCCAGTCTTTGAAGCATGGCATGCACCTCCGCCAGAGCTCCCTCCCCTGTCTGAGACATTCCAATCCCATCATTTACATTCCGTATGGCCTGATCCAGACGGTTAATTTGGCTGCGCATGCCCTCGGAAATAGCAAGACCTGCCGCGTCGTCACCGGCCCGGTTAATTCTGAATCCTGAAGATAGCTTCTCTAAGGATTTTTTCAGATTATTATTCGTAATTCCTCTGTTCCTGTTGGCGTTCATACCGCCTATATTATGCTGAATAAACATCTGCCCTACATTCCCTTTCTCATATTCTCCTGTATCTCTTACCTTCGCTCCATCCTCCGATCCCTGCGCTGCTGCTTATACGACAGGAACCTTGGATACTGCTGATATTACTATTATCGGCAGTAAGCCTCTGAACATAAGATATATTTTCCATTTTCCTAGGAATTCAGGAGCAGGATCCGCTCCTTAGCAGGGGCATACCCTTGCTGCGCCGCCATCCGGTAACAGGAGACAGCCTTCTCCCTCTGTCCGGACACCTCATACCAGGTCCCCAGATTATAAGAGGCTTTAAAGGATCCCACCCCCGTCACCCCTCCCTCTAAGGGCTGCTCCCCTATGGAAAGGCATCTGAGATAACTCTTCTCAATCTCAGGCAGATAGGTAAGATAGCGATTGGGATCTGAGAGTACCAGCTTCATATAAAAAAGCCCGCAGACAAAGGAAAAATCTGCCAGCCTGTCAAGAGAAGCCTTCTCCGACTCCACCACTCTCCTGCCTTCCTCCAGCTGATCACAGCCCCCCAGATTCATCAATGTATAGAGGTAGAGCACTACGCCCACCGGCCAGTAAGCTCCCTTCCTGCTCCCATAATGGTAAAATGCCCGAAAGGGTTCCAGACTCTCCTCCAGACGACCCAGATTCCGCAGGGTCGAGGCCAACTGAAACTGATAATACCCATCCTCAGGATCTGAGGATACAGCCTCTATTAAATAAGGGAGATTTCTCTCTCCCTTTCCTCCCTTTAAATATCCATCATGATCCGCCTCCAGAGGAAGGGGAATGCAGGGGAAGGAACAATCCGGCTGCTCATGAATCCTTCCTTTGTACCTCACGCCTCTTGGAAGAAGCCTGGGCAGGAGAGAGGTACTGCAGCTAATCTCCTCCCCATCAGGAAACAGATCGTATCGCAGAAGCCCTCCCATCCACTGGCCCTTCTGTTTCTCTATCACTGCCTCCAGCTTCTTCCGACTGCAGGGACGCAGGTACTCATCCCCGTCCAGGATCAGATTCCAATCTCCATCTGAGTGATCCAGAGCAAAATTCCTAGCAGCAGAAAAGTCGTTGACCCAGGTAAAATCCAACACTTTCGCCCCCATAGAACGGGCAAGCTCCCTGGTCTGATCTGTGGATCCAGTATCTGCCAGTATCACCTCATCTGCCAGAGATCTTGCCCCTTCCAGACAACGTCTCAGCGTTTCTTCTTCATTTTTTACGATCATAACCAGATTCAGCTTCACGGCGTTTTTGTTTCCTTTCCTTCCTTTTCTCATATACATAGTGCCTCAGATCCTCATCCACCTCTTTGGGAAGATCCAAAAACTGACATCCATATCCATAAAGCCCTTTAAATGGCGCCTCTCTTCGGGTCACAACACAACGTATATCTTTCTCTATCCTCCCTTCCCTCCACTTAAAGATAATCCTCTCCCTATCCTTAAGCCGCTGTTGAGCACGAAGGTACAGACCGCCTGCACTGAGATTCTGCACCGTTCCAAAAAAGAGCCGTCTTCCCTCCGTATAAAACTCCGCTTCCAGATAAACCTTAACTCTTACATCCTTCTGCCTCTGTACTCGTTTGAAAATATCAAGAACCCGGAAATCCGCCATCCACAGCTCAGGAATCTTGGGGAAGTCCGGATTTCTATAAATCACTAATTCACAAAGACATCTCATAATCCCTGAGCGATCATCATAGAAATCGATCTTAAGTTTTACTCTGGCATCCTTAAGATAAGGGGATTTAAAGTACAGCAAAATGTCATTTCTCGTGGTCTGCACTCTGGCATAGGTCAATGGCGTATCATTGGTTCCATATACCTTGCAGCGTTCACAGTCCTTTAACAGTTCATACATCTCTTTCTTATTCATCATATAATCAACCTTATCTCTTCCAATTCAAAACTAAACTGTAACTGTGCCCACTTCCCGACTTGCATCCATCATCATCTGTAAACGAAGCATCTCTACCATGGCAACATAGCTGTCCTTATCTATGGTCACTGTCTCTCCATTTGCATCCACTGATACATTGCCCATAGTCAGCATGGACATAGGATCCGACGACATTCCATAAGGACTGCTCCCTCCGTATAAACCATTCCCCTGAAGGCCTCCCATGGCATACAGACCGGAAGACAGGCGATTCCCAATGGCAGCTCCGCCCCCATACATCATCCCATTAGAGGAACCTCCACCGTAAAAGGTCTGTCCTGCATGAAGGGGTTCTCCTCCCATATAGGAGGTTACTTTCTTGACGTAATTCTGCGTCTCTGCATAAGGGGGCACTCCTCCGTACTTGGTCACACTGCCCGGACCTGCATTGTAGGCAGCCAGAGCCAGACTCACATCCCCATTAAACCGCTCCAGATTCTCCCTCAGGTACTTTGTTCCTCCCATAATATTCTGCCTTGGATCAAAGGGATCGCTAACCCCCAGACTTTTAGCCGTCCCAGGCATCAGCTGCATAACGCCCATCGCTCCTGCATGAGATACAGCCTTCGGATTGAAATTAGATTCCTGCTTTGCCACTGCCTTAATCAAATTGACAGGTACACCATAAGCAGCAGAAGCCTCCTCAAACATAGAGTCCATATCCACCTTTCGGCCTGCGGAGGAAAGAGCTGCCTGAAAATCCCCTCCCGGGGCTTCTGATTTGTAAGCTCCCCCACTGCCTCCCAGCATGCTAACACCGCCGATTCCACTTAATTCACTGATTCCCTTCGCTGTTGTCACCAATCCCATATCCTTTGCTCCTTTTTCTCTCTTTATCCCCTTAACGCCTGGAGGCTGCTCCGTTTCCGTCAATCAGCCAGCCATCTATGGAGGTATTGACAGCCATGCTTCCATCTCCGTGGAGATAATACCAGACTCCCTTAAGGTTAATCCATCCGGTTGCCATTCTGCCATTCTCACCCATATAGTACCACTTACCATTTACCATGATCCAGTACCGCTCCATATAACCGCTCTGGTTCATATAGTACCAGCTTCCCGGCTGGGTCTGCTGCCACCCGGTCATCATCTCTCCGCTGTCCGCCAGCAAAAACCAGGAGCCATTGTTAATGTTCACCCAGCCTGTTGCCATCCTTCCATCCGGATTCATATAGTACCATTTGCCATCCTTCAGAAGCCAGCCTATCGCCATCGTTCCATTTCCATCAAAATAATACCAGCTCCCGGAGATCTTTTTCCAGATATTCATCTCCTTGCGCCCATCGGGAAGCACATAGTTGTTGCCCTTAATGGATCCCCCATCTCCCGGATTGCCGGGACCACCATTGGAGATGTTCCCTGTATCCTCCCAGTCGAACTCCTGGTCAGTCGAGGAAATCAGCTGACCCTCATGAAAATACTTCTTCTCCTCAGAGGTTAGCGGAACTGCCTTCACCTCATAATAATAGGTTTTATCTGTATCCTTCATATATTCAGACAGATCCACCGTATTGGTTTCCGTATTCAAACGCTTCACTACCTTGTCATCCCCATAAAGCGTCAGAGTATAGCCCGGCGCATAGGGCACCGACTTCCACACAGCCCGCTTCTTAGAGGCGCTGCTCCATCCGGCTTTCTCTGTATCTCCCAAGGTGATCACAGGCTTGTAATCCGCTTTCACCTGAAGACTGTCATTGTCCAGCGCCTTAGCTGAGACAAACTCCGCCCCACTCACCTTACATTGGGAGCGGTTTAAGGAAGCAGGAAAAAACATACCGGCATTGGCATTCACCGTGATCTCCACACGAACCTTCTTGCCCGGCTTCCAATTACTATAATCTGTGCGGAACTGCACATCCCCCAGAGAGCAGCCGCTGCCTCCCACGCTTATCACCGGCTCCAGCATCTCTTCCGGCTCTCCAAAGCTGTCTTTAAAGGTAACACTAACCGATTCGATCACACTGGATCCGGCCGCCCAGGCAGTCATGCCTCCCCCCCTTCCAAGGAGCAGTCCGGCTGCCAAACCAATCAGTCCTACAGCAATTCTTCTATGTAATCCCCCTTTATTCCTCATCCTGCGTCTCATCTTATCTCCTTCTGCCCTCTCTTCTAAGCCTGATACCAACTGCCTCTGTCCGCTGCCGTATCTCACTGAATCCAAACCCCGTCTCCATCCAGATAAAAGCTGTCTACCCAGGTGTTAAAGGCCATCTCTCCTGAACCGGGATAAAAATAGTACCAGGTTCCGTCTATCTGGCACCAGCCCTCCAGCATCTCTCCGTTGGAATTGGTAAAATAAGTCTTCCCATCTCGTTTGATCCAGCCGGTAAACATAGCGCCCTGCAAGCTGTTGTCCACTGTATTCAGGTAATACCACTTCCCCCCCTGCAGGAGCCAGCCTGTATAGAGGCTGCCGTCCCCATTAAAGTAAAAATAATAGGGTCCTATCACCCGCCAGCCGCCGGCTGCCATGGAACCAAGAGGATACCGTCCATCCTCCCCCTCAGGGCGCAGATAGTACCACCTTCCATCCACCTTCAGCCATCCCACTGCCATCTGGCCTCCTGCATGAAGATAATAGTAGTGACCGCCTATGTTCTGCCATCCGGTCATCATATTCCCATTCTCATCAAAATAATACCAGTAGCCGTCTATCTCCGCCCATCTGCTGCGGCAGATGCTGCCGTCCGGGTAGCGGTAGCGCCATATCGACCCTTCCTTAAACCACCCCACCTGCTCCTTCGTCCCCGGAACAACGGTGGAACCATTCTTTTGCTGGCCTTTTCCGTCAGAAACATAACGATCCGTAATCTGAACCTCACCTGATTCCACAAAATCGCTTTTGTTCCCGTATTGCTTCTGAGCGTCTGTTTTTGGTATCGTCCGAACCTTAAAGGAGTAATCTCCTGTTTTTGTCATATAGGGATAAAAATTGTAGCTTCGGGAAGCGATCTCCGTCACCTGATACACGCTCTTCCTGTCCCGAAACAGCTGAAGCTCATAATAACCCGAATCATTGTCTCCCGCTGTCCACCGGGCTTCTCCCAGGTTATTCTCATTCCAGTAAACCTCTTTGGGGGAGTCAAAATCTCCCTTTACCGGGCGCACTCTCAGAACCACTAAAAGGTTGTCCCCATCCCGTCTGGCTGACACAAAACTTCCGCCGCTGATACTCACATCCGACTGCTTATAGCTGGCCAGAAAATAATTCTCACTTACATTCACCGGCTTTAATGTCACCTTCATCTGAGGCTCAGCGGCAGACTCCAGCTTTTTGGAGCCTTTGTCCATCCATTCCGCCTGATCTACCGTGTAGCGGGAGCTTCCCTGATTGACCGTCACCCCTCCGTCGGAAGGTGTTCCGGATCCAAGCTCAATATTCGGCAGATAGCTGCCGGCCTTTAGCTTGGAGCTAACCTTTACACTCACTGTGTTGATAGGCTTAGTAGCTGCCAAACCTGTAAGCGGCACACACAGTACACTCAAGCCCGCCATAAACGCAAAGATGATACACCTAATTCTGATCCCCATTTCTTATCCTCCTGATTCTTCTCAACAGTCCTGCCGTACAGCTGCGCCATACAGTCATATCATGTTCTAGGAAGAAGCCTCTTCGTTCCCGGCCTCTTCCTCTTCATCAGCAGATGTCTCCCCCTGCGCCTCTTCCGGGGACTCCTCTGACTTCTTCCCCGGCCCGTCCGGCACATATCCTAAAAAATAAATATAAATATCCACAATGGCCTGGTACAGCCCCTCCGGAATCTCCGCCCCCAGCTTCAGCTGGGTCAAAAGAGTTGCCAGAGAATCATCCTCATACACAGGAACCCCTGACCGGGTGGCAGCCTCTGTGATTCGCTCCGCCATATATCCCATACCTGAAGCTACAATCACGGGAGCTCCGTTTCGCTTGGGATCGTACTTCAGAGCCACTGCTTTTTGCTTCATCAAATCATCAAATTGTGACATTGATCGTTCTCTCCTTCTCGCGGATTTCCGGAAATATCTCCTCCACCCGGCTGTCTCTCACGCAGCGCCCTATCAGGAGATGCTTGAAGCTGATTCCATTGGACTTGAGAATGGCTCCCACCTTGGACTCAATCTCTCTCCCCTTCCCTGCCAGGTTCCTGGGTACATAGAGATTCACATCTGCCTCTCCATTGGCAATGGTGAGAATCATCTCAAACTTCCCCAGACTCTTAATGTCAAACTTCAAAAACATCTTAATCCGTCTGCCTTCCTCACTGCTCTCCCGCTCCCCATCCGGATCTACCCACATCTCGGAGACGACCTCCTCCCCTTCATACTGAAAGGGAATAATCAGATGAAGCAAGGGCATAAACACGCTTTCATTCACCAAAAGGCCATTCATCGCCGTGTAGAAGTGCTGAATATTCTCCAGCCCCGCATGCCCTCCTGCTCCCTTCTCAAGAAGGGCGGACAGCTCTCCGGCAAAGCCTCCCCGTCCGCTCTGATAAGCTCTGGTTCCCTCCCGAAGCAATTCTGCCAGCATCTCCTCCGGATCTCCCTTAAAAAGCCTCCCAAAGCTGCCGTCAGCCGCCATCTCCCGAAAGAGCCTTGTCAGCCGTTCTTCTCCTCCTCCCTCATAGCGCACCGCATTCATAATCAACAGCATGGAGGCGTCTCTCACCGCTCCGTAATCATGGGTTTTCGATATATAGGAAGAAAGGAAGGGGATCAGTCTGCCATTCAAAAGAGCAGCATTGGCGCCGGTATCCCCCTCCGCTGCGTTCCAGTCCATCTGCTGAAGCAAATCCTGAAACTCTTCTCTGTACTGGCGCAGCATCAGCTGGCTGATATCCTCCCCCAGAGAGCGGATCTGCTCCAAAAAATGAGCGCCGGACGCATAGCTGTTATATGCCTTTAAAAACTCCAGCGCCAGTTCACTTAAATAGCCGGAATTCCCTTCTGCCAAAAGGGCTCTGAGCCCGTCAAAAAAAGCTCCTCCAAACCGCACCTGAGAACCCGCCTGTCCCATAATAAACTCCAGCAGCTGCTGAGGGGACTCCATGGTAATGGCGGAGGCCAGCTGATCGATAAGAGCTCCCATCTCTGCCTGCCCAAGTCTGCCTGCCGCCGCCAGATCCGCAAACAGCAGCCGTTCCAGCGAAGCCGACAGCTCTTGATTCTCACCAAGGCTTTTGACAAAAGCTCCATAATTGCTTCCGTAATCAATTATATTATGACCATGATCCCGGGCGGCATCTTCTGTCTTCCCGCCCTCTCTTCCATCTGCCCTTGTCACTCTGGACAGATCCACCGGATTCTGAATCAGCCGGCTGTCTGCGGCGTGCTTTGCTTCCTGCCCTGTCGCCAGTGTTCGGTTGTCCGTGTTCGTTCCCGGAGGGGTAACCTGTAAAATGTTTGCCATACTTCCTCCAATGCTTTATCATTCAGCCACATTCTTCCTACAGACGCAGCAGCAAAACAATCCCACCCCTGTACTCTGAATGCGTCTATCTCTCAATGTGAGTGTTCCTATTACAGACCGTTTCTATTCCAGCTTAATAAAATAGTCTGCTTATCTTATATCGGCGCATTTCCAACTTATATTAGTGCTTACCGGAAAAATACTCAAAAAATATCTTTCTCTTATCTTCCGGGAGGAACTGCCGATATTTAAGGTGTAACCAATAACCGCACTTAACACTGGTTTAACATCCAGTGCTATAAGGGGGAAGAACCGAATGAAAATGGACAATGGCATTCAGGCGGCCGGCATGGATCGCCGTATACAAACTGCCTCCCCGTACAGACCCGGCGTACTTGTATCCAAGTCAGAGGGAGACTACGATACTGTTACCATTCACGGCCCGCGCTACGGAAAGGGAGAAGGAGGATTTGCCCGCCTTCTGGCACATCAGGCCTCCGTACAGCTCCGCCCGGCTCCCGGTCCCCAGAGAGTTCAGCAGCTTCAGGACATGGTGGATAAGGGAACCTATGAACCCAATGCAGATATAATAGCACGCCGTCTTTTGGGTCTGGATTAAGGGATAGTCTTACAGAAGGGGGTTTTGACCACATGAGTCAGGACAGAAAGAATACACTTGCGGAACTGGAGTCCGTCATTTCCGGGCTTACAGAGACAGTTCGTGAGCTTGCACAGCAGGAGGAAGAGAAAGCCGCGGCAGCTTCCGAGAGAAAGCATGAACAGCTGGATGGTTTTATCCATCAGGAGCAGGCTCTCCTCATGAAGATAAAAGGATTGGAGCAGCGCCGCACAGAGCTTCTGGGGCAGCTGGGCTGGGAATCTCTCACCTTTCGCCAGATCCTTTCTCAAGCTGAAGAGAATGAAAAGAATCAGCTGGAACCTCTCTTTATTTCCCTGGATGCAGGAATCAGCAGACTTAAGCATTCCCATGAAGCAGCCAACCGTATTTTAACCACACGTATCTATGAGCTTCAGATGTTTCTGGCCAGAACACAGGCAGAAGCCGGGAACGCCTCTGGGGAGAGCAGTCATTCTGCTTTTCATTCCTCCAGAATACAGGACACATACGTGTAAAGAAAAGGGATATACTACTTGTGCAGGCTGCATAACGGCGCAGACTGCCTGACAGGATAAACACTTCACTAATTACTTAAAAAAATACTTAAAAATTACCATGTTCTCAGTGTTTGAGTACAGATACGATTTACTCACGAAATGTCTGTCTAAGATATTTATGAGATAAGATAAATTTTTTGGAGGATACAATTATGGTACGAGCAACCTTTGCCGGTTTCGGAACCGCTCTCTCCGCCCTTCAGGCGAATCAGAAGCGGCTGGATATCACCGGTCAGAACCTTTCCAATATGAACACAGTGGGGTACACCCGGCAGCAGCTTCAGACCTCCAGTCTGAATTATACTGCTTCCCTCTCCCACTATGCCAATAATCCTACCATGTCAGTGGGCTTTGGTGTTCGCATGGATGCTGTCACTCAGATCCGGGATCCCTATTTGGATGTTCAGTACAGAGGACAGATAGGAAAGTCCGGATATAATGACGCATTCCAGACCTCTCTGGACTCTCTGTCCAAGTTCCTGGACGAAACCAGTATATCCGGTATCCGTCAGGCATTTGACGATATCCAGTCCACCCTCACAAATATGCAGGATCCGGCCAAGGTGAATGATCCCGTATACGAGACAGAGCTCCGCTCCAGAATGGAGGCTCTCACCAATCTTTTGAACAGTACTTCACAGCAGATTACAAAGGCTGAGAAGGATGAATTTAACCGCCTGGATGGAACCGGCACCAACGAGAACGGAGCCGTTCAGAAGGTGAACGATCTCCTTCGTCAGATCGGAGATCTGAACCGCAGCATTAAGAAAAATCAAATCGTAGGTCAGCCTGCCCTGGAACTGATGGACGAGCGAAACCGTCTCCTGGATGAGCTTGCCAGCTACGTTCCCATAGAGGTTACTTATTTTAAGGACGCAGAGCATGACGGGAAAGCCTTGGACGCTAACGGAAAGCAAGATCAGGTTAAGGGCGACAAGGAGCTCTACGACTATGATTCCAGAGGCAATGTGATCGGCAAGAAGCAATGGCCTGATGATTTAAAGGTAGAGCTGGTTTACAAGGACAAGAATGGGGCTTCTCAGCGTCTTACTCTGGTGAACGGAACGGAAGGAAACGGCACAGCTAACTACGGTCAGCTGAGCATCTCTAAAGGTGATGTCAATACCCCTACCGATGCAGAGATATCCTTCACTCCTGCCGCCAGTGCGGTTGCCGGTGGTGCTCCACAGGCAGTGAAATTCTCCTCCTCGGAAGCACAGATGGGTTCCGGATCCATTCAGGCCAGTCTGGACATGTTGGGAAGAGACGGAACCAACGGCAGCATTCGGGGATACCAGTTTTACATGAATCAGCTGGATAGCCTGGCTAAAACTTTTGCGGAGAAGATGAATGGTATTAATAATGCCAACCTTCCAAATGGTCAAAAGAATCAGAATCTGCTGATTAATAAAGCTACTTCGACGAATAACAATGGTACGATTACCGAGAATGTAACCGGCATCACAGCGGCTAACATTGGTATCAGTCTTAACTGGGCCAAGGGAACGACTCACGTGAGCACATCAGGAACCAGTGCTACCGACACCGTTTTAGACCTTTTACAATCCATGTCCCAGGCTCATACAGAACTGGGCAACAAGTCCTTTGTTGACTTTATGAATAATACATCTACCCTGCTGGCCAACGATTCCAGCAGCAACCAGACATCCCTTCTCACCAATACAACGGTGCTGAACGGCATACAGAATTCCAGGGATTCCATCTCCGGCGTGAGCATGGATGAGGAAGCGTCTAATATGATGACCTATATTTCTGCTTACAATGCTGCATCCCGCCTTATGACTACGCTGGATCAGGCATTGGATACTCTGATTAACAACACAGGAGTGGTAGGCAGATAAATAAATTTCGTAATTTAATAGAATGGAGGAAGTTTTATGCGTGTTACAAATACAGCAACTTACAGAAACTTTTCTACTTCTGTAAATGATGTACACAGCAAGCTTAATAAAAGCATGAATAAGGTTTCCAGCGGCAGAGCATATGAGACTGCTGCTGATAATCCCCTGGCTTACTATGAAGGAAAAAAGATCGATAATCAGTTTCAGGACGCTGTAAGTAAGACAACACTCCTTACAGATATCAAGAATCGTCTCTACCAGCAGGAACTGGGTGCCCGTTCCATTCAGGAAATCATGTCCGGCAGCGGAGGAGCAAAGGTGAGCATCGAAAAGGCACTCACCGAAACCTCCAGTGGACAAAGTGATATTTCTACCATACGGGACAGTCTTTTCCAGCAGCAGCAATCCATTGTGAACAATCTGAACTCTCAATACCAGAGTTTTTACGTATATGGAGGGAATGATATTTCTACTTCCCCATTTTCACTTAGCGCTGATGGAAAAACCCTTACCTACCGTCATAAGTTTCCAGGAGAAACCAATGTAACAGAGCTCTCCATGACCCTGGAAAAGCAGCAGGATGGCTCATACAACTTTAACGTGAAGGATGCTGATCTTGCCAATCTGAAACGAGCTATGAGTGAACAGGGACGGGTTGATATCGGTTATGGAACCATCGATGACAAATCCACTTTGCTGGATACTTATACCGGAGGCTTGAATATGCTTACAGGCATGTCCTCCGATTCCGTTAAGAATATGACCGATGCTGAGTTCAAGAATGCCTTTACCAAAGCTATCTCTGACAGCCCGCTCGGTTTGGTTGGAGAGGCTGCCCTGGCCATTGACGACTATGCTGCTGCTGACCCGGATGATAAGGCAGACGCTCAGGATGTGATGCATAAGGTGCTTGGAAAGACCATGGACTCCATGACAGAATCCATACACACCATTGGCACTGTATATGCCGATCTGGGTAATAAGTCTAAAATTCTGGAAACAACAGAAACCCGCCTGAAAAATATTCAGGATTCCTTAACGGAGCAGTATGCGGATAAGCTGGGAGCGGATCCCTACGCTGCCATTATGGAAATGTATAACAATAATTATGCTTATAACGCTGCTCTGAAGGTAGGAGCAAACCTGATGGGATCATCACTGTTTGATTTCATGAGATAGTATGTTGCTTTTAGCAAGGAGGTAATCTATGGGACCACTTATAAAAATTACATCGGACTCAATGCGACTGATTCGTATCACGGAGCATGCCCGCCTTCTCCCCTCCGATTCAGCAGATTTGGAGAGGAGAAAGGCGATTGCACGCCGTCTTTCTGCCCAAGGGAATCAGGGCAGCTGCGAAAGAAACCATGTTCCTCTGTCAGATATCGCCAGGATCAACCGAACCTTTTCCCACAATTCCACTCATTGCCCTCCTGTATCCCCATCACCCGCTCACCATCCATCAGGGGAGTTCCCAACTCCCTCTCAGTCGCCTGCTGTCGCTCCTGCCTCTGTTTCCCAGCCTTCCCCACAGGCAGTCAACAGCAGTGCAGCGGAAGCCATTCAGACGACAGGCGACATCCGTACTGAAGCCCGCTCTTCTTATACAGAAGAGAAAGGATCCTTTGAAATGCGGGTAACGCGCGGAGATGTCACCTACGTCCCTGCCTTAACTATGACAATCGTTACTCAGATGCCGGAACTCCATTTTGAATATCTGGGAGGATTTAATTATGTTCCCCCTCAGGATGGGGAAGGAAGCAGTGAGACGATCAATCTACACACATAGGAGCTTACTATAAATGACAATACAGACCGATTATTATGGTACAGTTGAATATGATGAGGAAGAATTGGTTATTTTTGAAGATGGACTCTTCGGATTCCATCATCTGACCCGATTCCTCCCTCTTTCCCTCAATGAAAATGAGGATCGTATGATTCTCATGGTATCTGTTGAGGAGCCCGGAGTAGCTTTTGTTCTGATTAATCCAGTCATTCTCTTCCCTGACTATGCTCCTTCCCTCTCACCTGGGGAGCTTGCCTGTCTGGGTGTATCTGAAAGCGGAGAATTAAGCTATTACGCTATTTGTGTAGTAAAGGAAGATTATCTGGAAAACACGGTAAATCTCAAGTGCCCTCTGGCCATTAATCCTGATACACGGCGTGGGCTCCAAGTTATTTTAGAGCAATCTCCTTACGAATTTCGTCATTCCTTCCGCTCCTTTTCATCGATTGCAGAAGCTGCTACTAAGAGTGAGAGGAGGGAAGGACATGCTGGTTCTAAGACGTAAGAAGGATGAAAGCCTCCTCATTGGAGGAGACATACGGATCACAGTTATTGACTGTGCTTCAGACGGGGTTCGTCTTGCCATTGACGCTCCCAAACACGTTTCTATTTTAAGGGAGGAGCTTTCTGAGGCGGAGCTGGTGAATCAAAGCGCTCTCGCCCCTGATAAGGATTCAGTTCGTTTCCTTCAATCTCTTTTATGCTCTTCTGTGGAGACTGGAGAAATTGAATAACTCATCTTTGTTTGATTGCTATGATCAAAGGGAGAGGACACACTGGTGGATCCACTGTGCGTCCTCTCCCTTTCATTGATGATCGCTTTATTATAACCTTCCCATTCCATTGCCTGAAATCACCCTTATCGACGGCTTCTCCAAGCCAATCGAAATCCTCGAACCACCCAGAATACAGGCAGTAAAAAAGGATTTTTTTCAACTGCCGGGTACAGGGAGCTCATATATCTATAATCAGGAAATGCCCATCTCAGCCTTTTCCTCATCTCTTCTGCCACAGTTTTAAGCTTTACCTTAAGGAGACGAATCTTCTCTTTCCTATGCTCCCACTCTACCTCCTGATGAATCAACTGTTCTAAGCTGATTGCCTGAGGATCCTCTTCCTTTTTCATAATTCCCTTTGTCAACAGGCGATTTTCCAGAGAGTCATACGTTTCTATCTCATCCGGCAGCTGAGTCCCATAGGTTTCCTCTTTGCTTCCAAACCACATATAGGAAATCCTTAGAAGCTTTTCTGAAAGCTTATGGATCCGAAAGTTCTCCATGCACTTTAGTATCTGCTCTTCCTTTAATGTCTCCTTGCAGGACTTATGGGTAAGATAGAGATCCAACATCTCCCTCACGGTAAGGGTGTCCGTTACATAATGATACGCTGCTGTGGCCATGCTCAGAAGAAACCGATCTTCCCTGCTAAGCACACGAATGCTGGTGTAGGGTTCCTCCACCTCCGCTCTGGATAAAAGCAAATCCACATTCTTGTTATAAAGGGCGGTTCGAAAGGGCAGCTGTCTGTACAGCTCTACCTTAAGTCCCTGCCCTTTTCCAAGACGTTCCCCTGCTCCATTTAACGTTTCCTCTGTCTCATATCCCAGATCAATCAAAAATCCCTTTGCAATGAGATAATGCTCAGAATCCAGGATAATCTGCATGGGACTCCGATCCGATATTTCCGGAAGAGGGTACAGAACTCGAACCTCTCCCCGCGAAATTACAGTACAAGGAATCTCATACATATCCAGACAAGCCAGAACCTCCCGTATGGAATCATCCACGATTTCCTGATACATCAATGATTCTCTGTATCGGTTGGAGAATCCCTCCCTCCACCGTTCCGGGAGGGATTCTCCACGCCCCAGAATACTCAGATGAACAATATTGGCTACCTTGTGATAATCTGCCAAACGGTACATCCTCTCCCAATCCAGGCTCTTGTGTACGATATGAATCCCCTTCTGGCCAATGGTGGAAGCCACCATCCCCACCAGCAATCTTCCCTCTAACAATAGTTGGTTCATCTAGTCTCTCCTATGAATGCGATTATCCCTTTATGGTTGTCCCATAGTAGGATTTTAACCCGGCAATCCTCTGACTAATCTTCTTGTCAGCCTCCTGCAGGCTTTCCACTGCCCGGCCTATTTTTCTCCGAATCCAGTATAGCGCTTCTTCCTCTGCCCCTTCCCCACTGGAAGTAAATGGATCTGAATTCAGAAGTCTGCGAAGCCTATTTGAATTCTCAACATCTCCCTCTGCCATTTTCCAAATTTCTTCCATATATCCATCTGATTTTGCCATGGCTTCTGCTCTCATCTCAAGGGTCAGAAGAGAGGACGCCCGGTCATCCCGCCCCAGAGCGTCCTCTAACTCTTTTGTAAGATTTGCAATCTCTAAAATGGAAGCATGGCGTTTTTCAAGCAGCTTTAAGATCTGCTTCATATCCAGCTTGGTCTTCCCCATCTCTTATCCTCTTACTTCCGGCCGTACTGCTACATGGGTGTCATGCACCGTTCTGCTGGCCTGATCAAATCCATCCCTAAGTTCGGAAAGGATGTGGCGGATACGCCCCAATTCATCCTTGTGTCTCTCTCTTCCCGCCTTCACTCTGCTGATGTCATAGACAAGGTAATAGTAAATTCGTCTCAAATCTCCACTAATCGGCTGACTCATGTCCAGAATATCCGTAAGATAACGAACAATCTTCGTTGTCCTCTCCAGAGAACCATCAAACTGATCATAATCTGCATCATTCAGGGCATATTCAGCCTTCATCAGATTCTTAACAGCCTCGTCATATAACATAAGCAATAGTTCCAAAGGTGACATAGAATAAATACTCTTTTCCTTATATTGTCTATATCCGTCCATTCCTATCCCTTTCTTTCAAATCATTCCTATCCCTGAAGCTGAGAAAGCCAGCCGGACTGAGTATTCATCTGATTGATCAATGTTTCCATGGTGGTAAACTGTCCGATATACCGATCCTGCTCTACTTTCAGCTGAGACCGCAGATCTTCTACCTTTTTCTGCATGTCCTTCAGCTGATTATAAATCAGATTGTTCATGGCAGATAAAGGTATCCTATCAGAGCCGGCTTCCTCTACAAGACGTCCGTAAGAATTACCGTTTCTGGTCGCATATTTGGTCGCATATGGAGTCAGGGTATCTTCTACAATCTGTGATAATCCCTTCTTCATATCTCCACCGCCTGTAAAGATCTGTCCCACGCCTTCCGGATCCTTCTCCATCGCAGTTTTAAATGCCGCCTCATCAAAGACAATGGTTCCACCGTCTTTGATATCATCTGAATAGGTGATTCCCATTTCCTTCAGCTTTTCAAAGTTCGCTCCATTGTTCAGTAGCTTGAGGAATACACCTGATACATCTGCGCTGAGATCACGCATGGTTGTATCTCCGTAAAGAATTCCTTCCTTCGCCTTCTTCTCCCAATTCTTGATGGACTCCTCTGACATCTCCTTCTTCTGCTCATCTGTGAGAGGTCCGTAGCTGGAATCAGAACGAGTGGTAATCTGAGTATTAATCTCTGTCACAAGAGCGTTGTAATCCTCGAAGAACTTCTTCACCGTCTCTGTGGCTTTCTCCACATCTGCCTTTGCGCCAAATGTCACAGCCCCGGACACGTCGCTGTTATCCCAGGTGTTATTTCCCGCATCATATTTGTCAGCGTTAAACACACCGGATACAGTAACAGAAAGTCCCTCCAGATCGAAGGTGTTGGAAGAACGCTCCAGAGTTACATTCATGCCGTTTCCATAGCTGACACCGATAATGGCATCCTGACCGTTTGTGAAGCCCTTAGACGCATCATAGTTCCCATCCGCTCCTTTTTGCCCGAACAGCTTCTGCGCTAATCCGGAATCCAGGGAGATCTCTCTTCCCGCTCCTGTTTCAGTGGATACCAGCGCAAACTCACCCGTTGCATCTACATAGGTAGCCTTCACTCCAACCCCCTTGGTGGAATTGATCTTGCTGATGATATCGCTCATGGAGCTCTGAGAAGTGAGCCCTTCTATCTTCACTCCATTGATCACCAAATTCAGATTTCCATCTGTTGGAAACGCGTCTGCATCATTATTCTGCAAACCAAGAGAAGCCGCGTTGTCTCCAATGGTACCATTCATATTCAGTTTGTTAGAAGCACCAGAAACAACTCCCCAGTTTTTCAAAAGACTCCCATCACTCGATGTGATGGAAACAGTGTCACTTGATTTCACAGCAGAGAAGGATAGCGATCCTGAATCACTAATCTTCGCTTCTACCTTCCCGGAACCGAAGGCCTTGTCAAGCCGTGATTGAAGGTTTGCCTGAAATTTCTTCATCTTTTCATCATTACTACCCAAACCTTTTAATTCAGCAGCCTCTTCCTTGGTAATCAATTCTATCTCTTTACCGGAACCATTAAACGTGAAAGTCGCCTTTTTCTCTGTCATGTAGTCGATTGCATTCTGCTTTCCTACATAAGTATCCGTAAATTTTTTTGCATTCCCCTGTACACTCGCCTTATACTCGTCCAGGCTGATTCCATCCTTGTAACTATCTTTGCTGCCATCCTCTTTATCAAATCCCAGAGCTGTAAGAGCAGATGAATTACTCTTAATAGAATAACCTGAATTCTTAAAGGATCCCTTATCTTCAATGAGCATCTTATCTGAAGCCTTATCGTAGGTGAACTTAATGGAATCTGATAATTTTTTATCTCCCAAAGATAAATTGGACTGCTCAACGGCCTTATTCAGCTGCTCCGCTAACTGATCCGGTGCTGCTGTATAATCAATGGTCTGAACCTTTCCATCATCATCCTTATAAGTGGATGGAAGGTTGAAAACCACATCACTGCCTGTAAAATTGTCCTTTCCATTCCACTGTCCAAACCGAAGCTGAGTTCCCTCCAGCTTAGAGCTCTTAAACTCCTGATCCAGATTGCTCAGCTTCGTCTCAAGATCTCCCCCTGTGAATGCCTGAGATTTGCGGACAGAGGAGGTAGCCAGCTGCTTTACACCCAGAATAGAGAGCTGTTCTGTGAGGCTGGAGGTTCCTGAAGCGCTGATCAGCTTGGTGTTCTCATCTTTTCCCTGTACAGAAATCTGATTCCGTGAGAATACGCTACTGTTCTTCAAGCTGCTGCCGGAGGAAAAGCTAAAGAACTTATCATATAAGTCCAGAATCTTCCCACTCACGCTCTGGTATGCCTCCTGCTTCCACTGAAGCTTTGTCATCGCCTTCTGCTGATTGCTAATCTTGGTGAGGGTGCCCATAGACATCTGCTCTATCATTGAGTCCCTGTCAATACCGGAAGCCATACCTCCAAATCCTCTGAGGGCTGTGTTCCCCAAACTGTTGCTTGCTCCTGATACGCTGGCCATAATTAATCTCTCCTTTTAATTTTATCTGCTGCACAGGATCCCCGCAAAGTGGGTACTGTGCGTATCATATCTTTGAGAATCTTTGAGAAAATCGTTTTTTCATCTATACTTATTTATCGACATGTTATATAATAAAAATAATATCTGAGAGAAGCATTTTTTCTCTATAATCCCATCACTATTGGAGGTATATATTTTGTCTATCATCATAACTGTTTCCAACCAGAAGGGCGGAGTTGGAAAGACCACCACTGCCGCGGCTTTGGCTTCCGGCATTGGTCTTGTTGGAAAAAGAGTGCTTGGTATCGATCTGGATCCTCAGGGCAATCTGGGTTTTTGCCTGGGTGCAGATCCGGAGCATCCCTACTCGGTTCTGGATGTCCTCAAGGGTTCAGTACCTGTTCAGGATGCCGTCTGTCATACAGATTCCTGCGACTTGCTGATCTCTGATATCACCCTCAGCAGCAGCGGACTGGAAACCATCCCTTCCTCCCGTGAATATATTTTAAAACATGCGATTGCTCCCATTGCCGATGACTATGACTATATTATTATAGATACCCCTCCGGCACTGAATCTGCTGACTGTAAATGCCTATTCTGTGTCTAATTTCCTGATCATCCCTCTCTCATCGGATATCTTAAGCCTGGTAGGTCTTACCCAGCTAAAGGAAACCATTGAGTCCGTCAGGGAGAAGTTCAATCCCAGACTGAATGTTTTGGGAATTCTGCTGACTAAGTATAATCGGCGCACCCTCCTCTCGCGGGATGTGCTTGAGATGTCCCAGCAGCTGGCTGACCAGCTTGAATCCCATGTCTTTGATACAAAAATACGAACCGGGGTCGCCATTGCAGAAGCTCCTGCCCATGGTGAAAGTATTTTCTCCTACAATCCCCGATCTGCGGCAGTGGAAGATTACGCCAAATTTATTCATGAAATATCAGATAAAATTCTTCTAAAGGGGGAGAAAACAAATGGCTAGAAAGACAAATAAAACATCTCATATTCTGGATCTGATTACCAACGGATCCGTAACAGAACCAGGCAGTTCCCAGTCTGCTGACTATCCTTCCGGTGAAAAGACCGGCGAACAGAGAGTCTCCACTGCCACAAGAAAGGTAAAGGTGGTAGATGAGGCAAGCCGAAATGAGAGCCTCTCCAAAGAGATTCTTTCCAATCTTACAGAAGAGCTCAAAGAGGAGCTTCAGGGAGCGCCTGAGGAGGAATCTGCCGCTGTTAATTCACCCGAATCGAAATCGGAACAGCAGAGTCAAAGGGAGGAAGAGGGGCTGCAGCAGGAGCCTGACCATGTAGAGCTGAAGCAGCAGGAACCTGACCATGTAGAGCCGCAGCAACAGGAACCTGACCATGTAGAGCCACAGCAGCAGGAGCCTGACCATGAGAACCTGAATCAACAAGATCAACATGAAGATCTGGCTCAGGAATCCACCCTTCAGCAAGGAACAGGCTCAGAGGAGGCCGATCACACAGCTATACCTGATTTTTATTTTAGCCAGGATCTCTCGGAGAAAGATTATGTCTGTGTGAATGTGATGGAATACTTACTTTTTCGTCAGGATGTGGGAGCCTACCTGAAAGAATACGATGTCTGTCCATGCAAGCGTTGTCTGGCGGATATATATGCTCTGACCTTGTCCAATCTCCCATCTAAATATGTGGTGGTCAACCGGGACTCCCTTACCGTTCTTGTGGGATATTATGAAAAGCAATTTAAAATACGTTTGATCACCCAGCTAATCAAAGCCTGTCTCACCGTCAGGGAAACACCCAGACATCATGCTTCCGCTCTGGATATGTAGGACATAACAAGCCAATAAAAGACGATATGCTTCTGTCGAATAACCAGTAAGCATACCGTCTTTTATCATTCTGTTTCCATGAATCAGGTGTTCCACAGCCCCAGTTCTTTCTCTGTAAGAATCGGATTCACCTGCTTGGTTATATTCTCCTCTGAAAAGGTTAAAAAGCCTCCCAGGGGAATCTGACCCCGCTCTTCCAAAGCCTGACCTTGTGCATTCTCCCATTCTTCCCTTGTAACTATATCTTCGTTTACTCTATATTCAGCGCTATTCCACTGATCCAATTCTACTGTAAAATTCCAATGCTGTTCCAATCTGGGGCTGCCGTCTTCCATCCGGAACAACTGGAGACTGCCATCAGAGCTTTGAATCTCCAGCCATATTCCCTGATTCTCCGGATTCAGATAAACAGACCCCTGGTCTGAGGGTAAGCTCCCTGCACTGTTCACCTCAAAATCTGCCGCAATTAAAAAATCCTTGCTTTCTTCATCCCACACAGAAATGGAAATCAGATGACCCTCAGTCCCATCTCCATCCTTTAGTATCAGATCCTTGTACGCGTCTCCATTTATATCCGCCAGAAGAAACACCGGCTGTTTTCCCAGGGACAGCGCATTTTTATACCATTGGCTATTCTGAGCTGATGTGAGGCTGCTGCTGACTTTCTTCCTGTAGGAGTCGTAGTTCTTCACTTCTGAGCCATCGGCTCCCACATACTGGCCGTCAGGAGTGTAGGTATTAAAACACATGGCTCCGTCCTGACCCATATAATACCGCTTTCCGTCCTGTTGATTCAGCACCCAGCCTGTTTTCATATAGCCGGAGGAATCTACATAATACGTCTTTCCGTTATCCTCTATCCACTCATCCTTTACCGGTTCTTCGGGCAAATAGCAGTACATCCACCTGCCAGATTTATCCTGAGCCCACACACCCTGAGTTCCGGCATAAGCCGGGAAGGTCAGAGCTAAAACCATGAGAATGGCTGATACCCCCCTCATTGTGCGTTTTTTCATCTTATGCCTCTTATCTGACTGCAATTTATGTGTCTGAACGCCCTAACAGCTCATCAATTACTGCCACCAGATGACCTATTTCGGGTTTGGTAAGCTGCTCATCTGCTCCCAACTCTTTTCCCTTGATGCGCATCTGCTCGTTGATCAGGGAGGAGAAAATAATCACCGGGATCTTCTGGAGTCTTTCATCTGTCTTAACCAGCTTTGTCAATCGGTGTCCATCCATCTCCGGCATTTCGATATCTGTTATAATCAGCTTTACTTTATCATAAAGATCCGGATCTAAGCGCAGACCATGGAGATAATCCCAGGCCTCCTGTCCGTTGTTGAAATTCCGGATGTTCATAAAGCCAGCCCTCTCCAGACAGTCATTGATCATCTTCTGAAGGAGCACAGAATCCTCAGCAATCACAATGGGATTCTCGCAAAGAGGTCTGTCTCCCATCTGCTCCACCTCTGATACCTGTATGGTTGTCTCCGGTGCAATCTCCGCTACGATCTTCTCAAAGTCTAAAACAGTTACCAGAACATTGTCACACTGAGCAATCCCTGTTGCGACGCTCTCCTCCCCATTGGACAGGGTCTTATCCGGCTTCTGAATATCCTTCCATGAAATCCTGCTGATTCCCTCAATGCTCTGGACGCGGAACGCCACCGTCATCTTGTTAAAGTTAGTTATAATAAACAGATCCCGGTACTGATGCTCCAGTCTCTCTCCTGTGAGGTAAAAGCCCAGGTCAATCACTGTGATCAGCGTATCCCTTGGTTTAAAGATTCCTTCTACCGCAGGGTGCGCATGAGGCATAACCTTTATATGCGAACTCATCATGATTTCCTTTACCTTGGCTACATTAATTCCATAAAATTCTCCTGCAATGGTGAACTTCATAATCTCAATTTCATTTGTTCCCGATTCCAGTAAGATTCCATCCTGTTCTCTTTCCAAAGCCCTTCTCTCCTCTCTCTACAAATGCTTCTCCGGTCTCCCTACCGTACGTACCACCACATCTCCGTTTGCTATATCTAACAGCATGGTTCTGGCATAACTGCCGCCTGTATCAGACGACTGCACCACCATCTGCTCCCTGGCTATGATCTTCTTTACCATATCTGCGTTTCTCTGTCCAATATTTCCAAAATCAGAGCTGCCCTTGATATCGAACATCTTAGCTCCTCCGGCAATCTTTATCACCGTTCTTCTCTTTACCAGACCAAAAGCCGATAATTTCCGAAGGGTTTCCTGTATTCCGCTATCTGCATACTTGAACACCTTAAGATCAGATGAGTTATTTCGCTCTGGAAGCATAATATGCAGTAAAGCTCCCAGGCGAAGAACCGGATCGTAAAAGGTAATTCCAATGCAGGATCCCAGAGCGTAGGTAATTATCTTTCCATTCTCTCTGGCAAATTTCATATCTCCGATTCCTACTGTTAACTGCTTCTCCATCATCATGAAACCCCTAATTTCCCTAATATGTTGTTCAGGGACTCAATGTCCGGAAGCATGAGCAATCCATCCGAAAGAACCCTTCCATCCATTATAAACTCTGCGTTAATATACATAATCTTGTCTGTCTCATATCCATATTCTGCCATGGGAACGGTAATAATTCCTCCCAGCATATTGACCGTGGAGCTTGGAACAGACAGGTCGATCTCCACTCCTACAAGCTGAGCAAATGCATTGACGTAAGAACAGATGATAATGTTTCCTACCTCCTCCAAAGCAGAGTAGTCCATTCCATCCATCTCTTCAAAGGATGTGTATGTCTTTCCTATCAGCTTTTCTAACACTGCATTGGCCAGATCCATCTTGAATACGAAGAGCATAAGCCCGCTCACATTCCGATCCATCTTCACAAGAGTAGCGGCTACCAGCTCCTCAATATCTCCCAGACGCTCTACCGTCTCCTCATATCCCAGAATACTAACACTGGGAATAGAAATTCTTATCTCCTTTTGAAGTAAGGTGGACAATGCAGTGGCTGCATGGCTGGTGCCGATGCTGCTGATCTCCTTCATCACATCCAACTCCAAAAGATTCATATCCTCATAAGATTCGATTCTTTTCGTCATTCCCTTCACTCGCCTTTCCTAATACAATCAACCTCTCAATGTATTAATTGTTGTCTCAATCTCATCGGATGTTGTAACCATCTTCAGAGCATAGGTGTAAGCTCTCTGGCATTCAATCATGCGCACCAGTTCCCTGGAAAGGTCTGTTCCGGACTGCTCCAAAGCTCCTGTGGCCATTCCTGGATTCCTCACCAGTATAGGTTCCATCCCCTGATCCATAGGAACGTACTCATTGTTTCCTACACTTAACATACGGCTGGGATTGGAGAAGGTAAATACGCCAACCTGGGGCTTGTCTTCCTCCAGAGCATTCTCCTCCTCCGGCTGATATCCCCCTTCCATCTCATTCTGCATACGCTCCACATCTGCCACCTCAGCTCTGCAAGGCTGACGGTTCCGATCCAGCACCAGTTTTCCTCCATCTGTCATCAGATAGAATCCGTCCGGCCGCTCCCCTCTGTGAAAGTGGCCGTCTCTGGTGTAGCTGAGAGCTCCTGTGGTGGGATCCTGAACCATGAAAAATGCATTGTCGTCCATAATGGCATAGTCCGTTGTCTCCCCAGTCTGATGAAGTGCTGAGGCGCCGAAGCTTGTGTAGGTTTTCTGAACCTTAACTCCGTTTCCGGCCTGAAGCTCTGTCACAGCTCCTTCCGTATCGTTTAAGTTGTAGTTAAGAAGATCCGAAAACACAGCGGTCTTGGGTTTAAACCCGGTGTTATTCACATTGGCAATATTATTTGCTACCACGCTCATCTTCTCGGAACTGCTGGTGGCTCCCAGAGCCCCCACATAAAATGATTGATTCATGACCTATCCTCCTTATGCCTTTCCTACGTCATTTACAGCTTTTGACATAATTTGATCGTACATTTTCAATGCCTGAGCCGCACTCTGCAATGCTCTCTGAGATGTCATCATAGAAGTCATCTCATCTACCATATCCACATTGGAGCGCTCAACTGTCTTCCATAAAATAGAAGTATTAGCCCAGTCCACCTGCTGGGGAGCCTGGTTGGTTGAAAATACTCCATAGTCCTCCTTGTGAAGCTGATCGTAATCTGCAAAATCCACAATCTGCAGGGTGCCTGCCTCCTGCTCTATGGTATCACCTGTGTCGGGATTTGTCACTACCTGTACTCGGACAGTTCCCTGGCTGTCCACTGTAAAATTTTCATTTTGAATCTGAATGGGCTGATTGTTGGTTCCCAGTACACGCCCCACGTTGTTCAGTGTGAGAAATCCTTCTGCATCGACTCCGAAGGAACCATTTCTTGTATAAACCCTTCCATTCTGCCCCTGAACTGTGAAGAAGCCGTTACCGGTCAGAGCGAAATCGTAGATACCCTCTGTCTCCTCAAACCCTCCCTGATCGTAATTCACGTAAGTTCGGGTGGCAGTTCTGATTTTTGAAGTAACTGCCAGAGGGGTTGGATTCCCTTTGTTTTGGCGTCCGGTACGGTAAAGCATCTCCTCCTGAAAGGTGCTGCTGACCATCTTATCCCTCTTATATCCAGGTGTCTGAACATTCACCATATTGTTACTTATCACATTCAGGTTCCTGCTCTGCGTCAGCATTCCGGATGTCAGATTATAAAATCCCTGGTACATCTCCTTTTCCTCCTTTGTATTGATTCCTGTATCAATTATACATACTCACTCATATACAGTTTCAGCTTCCGTATGGCATTGCTGTGAATCTGCGAAACTCTTGGTTCACTTACATTCATTATCTGGGCAACCTGCTTCATATTCAGCTCCTCCACATAATAGAGAGAAATCATCAGCTTCTCCTTTTCGCTGAGACGATTCACTGACTCAGCAAGAAGCTTATGAGCCTCGTCCTTTAAAAAGGCCTTCTCCGGCTCTCGATCCGCGTCTATATTGGGAAGCTGGATGGTCTGGCGGTCGTCCTCATTGTCCACTACCATATCCAGTGAAAGCACATTCATCATCACGCTCATGCGTTGAATCTTCTGGCATTTCTTAACGCTTAGTCCCAGATGTTCCGCAATTTCCTCATCTGTGGGAGTGCGTCCAAGGGTGAGCCCCAGCTTGCTCCTGGCATCCTCAATCTCCTTGTTCTGTTTTCGGAAATTCCTGGGCATCCAGTCGTTCTTACGAACCAGGTCAATGATCATTCCCCGAATCCGCTGGGATATGAACGTCTCAAATTTATGTTCCCGATCCGGCTCATACCGGTCGATTCCCTTCATAATAGCAATGACGCCCTCGTTGATAATATCTTCCATCTGCAAGGAGCCGGCATAGATACCTCTCATCTGCACAGCAATGGTCTGCACGATATAAAGATAGCGAAGGGTCAGCTCCTGCTTGATCTCCAGGCGTTTTTCTACCCGGTACATTTCCAGAAGCTCTTCATTTGTTTTTTCCTTCAGACGCTGTTCTGTCTGTACCATCATTAGCCCACCTCCACTATCACGCTTCTTTTCTCTCTGCATGTTCAAGGGTCAGGTTTCCAATCGACTGTATCTGAACATTATTGGATATCTCATTAAAAGAGAGAACCCTGACATTGGGATAAAACTGATCAATCAGCCGGTAAAAATGCACCCGCATAATCTGAGAGGTCAGAATGACCGGATTCTGTGATAATCCGCTGAACTTCTTAAGCTGCTCTGCAATCTGGCGTACCAGACTCTGCAGCACATCCGGATTCAACGCCAGATAATATCCTCTCTCTCCCTTGGAAAGACATCCTACCATGGTGCGCTCCAGCTCAGAATCCATTGTGATGACTCTCATGCTTCCATCATCGCAGTACAGTCGGGTGATGGTTCTCTTAAGCGCTGTCCGAATGGATTCAATCAGTCCATCCACATCCTTCCCGGCCAGACCTGTCTCTGAAAGATTCTCAAGCATGGTTTCAAGGATGGTTTCCATATCCTTAACCGGCACGCCTTCCTTTAAAAGACTGGTAAGAACTTTCTGGAAGAGACTGTAGGATATCGGTCCGCTGAAGGCTTCCTCCACCAGTTCGGGGGATTTCTTTTTCGCATTTTCCACCAGACGGACCACCTCCTGCCTGGTAATCAGCTCGTAGGCATGCTGTTTGATCACCTCTGATAAATGGGTCACCAAAACGGAAAGGGGATCGATTACTGTATATCCATAAAGCTCCGCCATCTCCCGATCCTCCGGCTTAATCCATCGGCTGGGTATACCATAAGCTGGCTCTATGGTGTCAATTCCATCAATCTCCTTTTCCACATTCTCAGGCTCCAGGGCAAGGAAGTAATCGGTGAGGATCTCTCCCTTTGCAACCTCTTCTCCCTTTATCTTGATGGAATACTGGTTGGTGTTGAGGGCAGAACTGTCTCTCAGCCGTATGGAGGGGATAACAAAGCCCATATCCTGAGCATATTGTCTGCGGAACACCACAATTCTGCTGATCAGTCTTCCTCCCACCGACTCATCTGCCATGGGAATAAGACTATAGCCGAATTCCATCTCTATGGACTCTACGGAAAGCAGGGTATAAACATTGTTCACATCCTTGTAGTACTCTTCTTCTGTCACCTCTTTTGAGGCCGCCGCCTCCTGAGCCGCTGTCTCTGCCTGAGGCTGACCTCCCGGAAGAACTCCTCCCATGGCTGCAAAGGAAGGCTCCGCCTGTATCCTGCGGGAAAGATAATATCCTCCTATCACAAGTCCCAGGGAAACAATCGCCAGCTGAAGCACAGGCATTCCCGGAATTATGGTCAGGATGGCAACCACCACTCCGCTGATCATGATAGCGTAGGGCTGAGCCATAAACTGCTTGGAAATATCTTCGTTCAGACTTCCTTCAGATACCGCTCTGGTAACGATCATACCGGTAGCAGTAGAGATTAAAAGGGAAGGAATCTGGGATACCAGACCGTCACCTACCGTTGCAATCGAATATGTACTCAGAATCTGCCCAATGCTTTCGCCTGACTGTATGATACCAATCACACTTCCACCAATCAGATTGACTGCTGTTGTGATAAGAGACATAACTGCATCACCTTTTACAATCTTGGTGGCACCGTCCATGGCTCCGTAAAAATCAGCCTCTCGCTGGATCTTCTCTCTTCGTGTTCTGGCCTGCTGCTCAGTGATAAGCCCAGAGCTTAAATCCGCGTCAATGGCCATCTGCTTACCCGGCATAGCATCCAGGTTAAACCTTGCCGCAACCTCAGCTACACGCTCTGCACCCTTTGTAATAACGATGAACTGCATCAATACGATAATGAGGAAGATAATTAAACCTACTACTACATTTCCCCTCAGAACAAAGTCACCAAAGGCCTGAATTACCTGACCTGAGGAGCCTCCATTGCTGAGAATGTTTCTCGTTGTGGAAACATTGATGCCCAATCTGAAAAGAGTGGTTATGAGCAGCATGGAAGGGAAAATGGAAAACTCCAAAGGCTCCCTGATTGTCATGGTGGTAACCAGAATCATCATGGAAAATGACATGTTGATAATGATTGCCACGTCTACCAATCCAGCTGGCAGCGGTATGATTAACAATAATATGACCGTCAGTACAAATAGTACGACCGAATAGCTCAGTATCTTCTTCATTGAAACTCCATCCATCTATTATTATCTGAACATGTCTTCCTTGTGGCCTGCCCTGTAGATATGAACCAGGATTTCAGCCACTGCTCCGTAAAACTCTGCCGGAATCTCCCTGTCCAGCTCACAGGAACCATAAAGAGCCCTGGCTAAAGGCTTATTCTCTATGATAAATACTCCGCTCTCTTCTCCTGCTCTCACAATGCGAAGAGCCAGCTCATCCTGACCTTTCGCCAAAACTACAGGTGCTCCATGTTTCTTAGAATCGTATTTCAGAGCAATGGCAAAATGGGTCGGATTTCGGATAATCACATCTGCCTCAGGCACCTTCTGCATCATTCTGCTCAACGCCATCTGGCGCTGAATCCGTCTGATTCTGCCTTTGATCTCAGGATTTCCCTCTGTCTGCTTAAACTCGTCCTTTACTTCCTGCTTGCTCATCTTCAATCCCTTTTCATGCTCCCATCTTTGATAGAGGAAGTCAAAAAAAGCAACGACTGTAAAGGCTGCACAGACCTTAACCACCAAATCGAACACTGCTTTTAACATAAAGGCGGCGGAGGCTGTAACCTGCATATCCAGAAGCTGAGACATGGCCGCCATATCCTTTTTCAAAGGCTCGTACAGAAGAAACAGCAGCAGGGTAATCTTAATCAGATTCTTGACCAGCTCCACCACATTCCGCAGAGAAAACATTTTTTTAATACCGCTGATGGGATTTAACTTGCTCATCTTCGGCTTCACGCTTTGAAAGGATACGTTAAAGCGAGTCTGTACTCCATGAGCCAAAACTCCCAAAAGGCTGGCCCACAGAAGAATGGGAAGGGTACATTTTAAAACAGTGACCCCCATATAGATAAATATCTGAGGTGCTTCTCCCAGTGGATCCTTGCTGGCCACCCTGGATATAAAATGATTCAGGCTCTCCTCAAGGGTCACCTGAAGGAAGGGAAGAAACATCTTTAGCCCCCAGAACACTCCAAACAATATTACAACGGTAGCAGCGTCCTTGCTTTGGAAAACATTACCCTCTTTCCTGGCATCCTGACGCCGCTTACTGGTAGGCTTTTCTGTTTTTTCTCCGCCGCCTCCGCCTCCTGCCAAGATCCCACCCCCTTTTCAACTCTATGGCATCATCAAGCGCACTAACTGCTGCATATCCGTAAACATAGTTCCAATTATGGCATACAGCCGATCTGCCATGGGACTGAACATCATAAGAAGAAGCATCAGACCCACCACAATCTTCACTTGAAAGTTTACCACAAACACATTGATTTGAGGTATCATCCGCATCAGGATTCCTACTGCTGCTTCCGCTATCAGCTCCATGGCTACCAGGGGAAACGCCAGCTGCATTCCCATTGTAATTCCGGCAGAAAAGAATTCCATCATTGCTTCATTTAACTCCGGGCGGAGGGTCACCTCCCCAAAGGGAATCAAATACGACGATGAAAAGAACAGTGCAATGAGACGCACGTGTCCGTTCACTGACAGAAACAAAAGAGCTAAAAATGCATAGAACAGACCGGAGCTGATGGTTGACTGGGTATTATACTGAGGGTCGTACACCTGCGCCATGGAAAGTCCCATGGAATAGTCCATAATAGACGAGGCAAAGCGTACCACAAGAAAGGTCAGCTCCATGGTAAACCCAAGGGCGAATCCAAAGAGCAGCTCCTTTATAAGCATCACTCCGTATTCCAGCATACCTGCCGGTTCATGCCCCAAGGTCCCGCCCACCCCTATATAAAGGAGAAGGGATAGAGAAAATATAAAGGCTGTCCTCACCCTGATGGGAACATTGCTCCTTCCCAGAAGAGGATTCAATGCAATCGCCCCGCTCATGCGCATCACGATCAGGGAGAAAAGTATAAACATCCGCCCTTATCCTCCTGCGATCATGCCAAAAATCTGCTTTGTGAAATCCTGCATCATAACCAGCAGAGTGCTTCCCAGAAAGCCCATCACTGTAAGAATTGCAAGAAATTTAGGCACAAATGTCAAGGTCTGCTCATTAATCTGAGTCGCCGCCTGAAAAATGGAGATTAAAACTCCCACTGCCATACTCACAATCAGAAAAGGCAGGGACAGCTTTAATGCCAGCTGAAAGGTTTGGTATAGGATATCCAGTATCTGTAAATCAGTCATTGTTTCTCCTTCCTCCTCCTAGTGATTGAAGCTGTTTATAATGTTTCCAAAGAGAAGCTGCCATCCATCAATAGAGATAAACAGCAGAAGCTTAAAGGGCATAGACACCATAGTGGGCGGCAGCATTACCATACCCATAGACATCAATGTGGTAGATACGATAATATCAATTAATAAAAAGGGCAGATAAAGGAGAAATCCGGCCGTAAATCCCACCTTAAGCTCGTTGGTTATGAAGGCAGGAATCACCACGGTCAAAGGGTAATCCTGAGCATTTTCCTCCGGCTGTGTGTTAGACATCCGAACGAAGCTGTCCAAGGTTTGCTTCTCCGTATTCCTCAGCATGAAATCCTTCATGGGAACTACCATCCGCTCCACAGCCTCTGTCTGGGTGATCTCCTGACGCAGGTAGGGCTGATAGGCCTCTGTATCAATTCTGCTAATCACAGGACTCATAATAAAAAGAGTCAAAAACAGAGCCATTCCTGCCAGTACCATATTGGGAGGAGTCTGCTGAACTCCCATGGCATTTCTCGTAAATGAGAGGATAATGATGATTCTGGTAAAGGAAGTCATCATCACTACGATAGACGGCAGCAATGCCACTAAAGTAAGCATGAACACCAGATCCAAGGCTGGCACATTTCCACCGTTAAGCTGCATTAGAAGATCGTTCATTCGTCCCCTCCGTCTTTCTTCCGCCAGGATCCAAGCGTCTTTTCCAAAAGCTGCTTAAAATCTGCTGCCTCCTTACCTGCTTCCTCTCCACTCTCTTCCGCTCCAAGTTCATCTTCCATCTGGGACAGAAGCTGAATCCCGGCCGGGCTCACTCCCACCAGGTAGCAGTGTTCCCCCGCTTTTAGGAGAATAATTCTCCGATCCTGGCCAACCTGGATCTGCTCCAGTACCTTCAGCCGTCCGGTTCCTGAACACCGATTCCATCCCTTTCCCAGGAGACGGCTGCACCAATATGCCAAAGCTAAAACTGCAGCCATCATTAAAATTGACTGGAGAAGAGTGATAAAGCTTCCATCTGTCATTGCAGAGTCTCCGCATTGAGTCCATTTGAAACAATCTCAGTCACTCGGATTCCAAAATTGTCTTCTACTACTACGATATCACCTTTGGCGATACACTGTCCATTGACAAAGAGATCCACCTGCTCGCCAGCCATCTTATCCAAAACCACCAGAGTACCCTGGGTAAACTCCAGAATATCCCGCACCAGCTTTTTCGTCCGTCCAATCTCTACAGAAACCTCCAGAGGAACGCTCATCAGCATCTCCTGATTTGCCTTCTCCTCCTCGCCGTCGTCTGCTCCCCCCATAAGCTGAGGAGAATTCATCGGCCGTATAATGGAGCTTCCCTGATCCCCTTTTCCATCCTTGCCCATATTCTTCATCAGTTCCATCATCTGAACCTGAGTCTGCTGCATCTGAGCCATCAGCTGAAGCATGGCAGGGTCGCCTGGGGCCGGGTATCCATAAACCGGAGACTGGATTCCCGGCTGGGGCATCCAGGCGGTTCCCTGCTGAGGCATCTGTGCCATAGCCGGAGGTTCTTCACTTGGAGCACCGGTCATGACAGGAGCTTCCGCACAGGCGGCTGCTTCTGCTGCGGCTGTACTTACCGCTTCCACTTCCTGTGCAGCAGGTGCTTCCACTTCCGGCTGATGAGAGACGGATGGTTCCTCCAAGGAAACCGGCTGAGACTCAGGGGAAACTGACGCTTCCGGCTCTGCCTTTGGCTCGCCGGCAGAACTCTCTTTTGCTCCATCTGCGGCTACAATGGTTTCCTTAAATGGCTCTAACAAGCTCTTAGCCAGCCCAATGGGCATAATGTTCATAAACTCACTGTTTAGCTTGCCCACAATCTCCAGCTGGAACTTTACAATCACCATGGGGGTGTCTTCCAGAAAATAGCTGTTCTTAAAATCATCTGCATTCTTTATCTCAAAGGATACAGGTGTTGAAATGTTAACGGTTCTTCCAAGGAACTCTGACATGGCAGTTGCAGATGAACCCATCATCTGGTTCATAACCTCACAAATTGCACTGATGTAGATTTCATCCAGCTGGAACTCCTCCTCAGGAACCTCCTGCCCCATCATCATCCCTACGATAATCCGGACGTCATTGCGCCGGAACATCATTATGTTTTTGCCTTCCAGGCCCTCAACGTAGGCTATTTCTACCCCAACTGCAGGTTCCAGCTTCTTAAACTCAAACTCATTCTTTGTCTGTATCTGCACCATTGGTGTGGTGATATTAACCTTTGCACCCAGCAGCGTGGAAACTGCTGTAGCGGAGGCTCCGAGACTGATATTCATGATCTCGCCTATGGCGTCAATCTCCATCTCATTAAAGCTGTTAGCGCCCATCGCTTCATCTCCTTTTGTTCCTGATTATATACGTATATGGACATTATTTCCCAATGTCCAAAGCTTTCTGCGCCATCAGCTTTATTGCATTCAACGCCGTGACATTCGCCTCATAGGATCGTGTGGCAGACATACTGTCCACTGTTTCCTTAAGAAGATCCACATTGGGAAGGGTTACAAACCCTTCAGCATCTGCATCGGGATGAGCCGGGTTATACACCCGCTTCATCTCCCTGGTATCTTCAATGATCCCGGAAACTCTTACTCCCGCATTCCTGCTGGAAAAACCCTTACCCTCAGAAGCGCTGCGCAGCGCCTCGCGAAAGGAACCTGCTCCGTAGCTCTCAAACAGAATGTCCTTTCTGCGGTATGCTCCACCTGCTTCTGTACGGGTTGTATCAATATTTGCAATATTCTCCGCAGCGATATCCATCCGGACGCGCTGTGCGCTCATTCCTGAAGCACTAATATCAAATGAACTTAAAAAGGCCATACGTCTTCCTCCCGTACTCAGGCATTATTTGCCAAGAATCGTACCTACAGTCTGAACAATTCTCTCTCCGTTAAAAGGCTTTACTACGAAATCCTTCGCACCTGATTTGATCGCTTCCACAACCATTGCTTCCTGTCCCATTGCAGTACACATAATCACCTTTGCATTGGGATCAGACTCACGGATTTTCTTTAACGCCTGAAGACCATCCATGTTAGGCATGGTAATGTCCATGATTACCAGATCCGGGCTTTCCTCCGCATACTTTTTCACTGCCTCAGCTCCATCCTGAGCTTCTATGAAATCGGAATATCCACTTTCAGTCAGTGCCTTTTTCACCATCATTCTCATAAATGCCGCATCGTCAACCAGCATAATCTTTGCCATTTCGCTTTCCTCACTTTTCTTTTAGTAATTAATTCTATGAAAATCCTTTAATCGGATACTTCCTGTAACTCCTGTGGTTCTTCTACGGGATTCTCTTCCTCTTCCGGCTCCTCTTCCTCACTGTAGAACCTCCTGTTGATCCGAACCGCAACATTTTTCTTGTAAATGCCCATGGTTCCGGCAAACCAGGATTGCTTGCCTACAAACAGCTTCACCTCGCTGTCCTTCGGCTTGTTCATATCGATCACATCCCCCACCTTCAGGCGATAGATATCGCTTAATTCAAGTCCTACCCTGCCCAGCTGTCCGGTAATGGGAAGTGAGGAGTGACGAAGATTTTCAAAGATATTCTCTCTGTTATCTTCATAGGCATAGCCTCTGGCTATGTGCTTGCGGTTATCGATCAGCCGGAACATATTCTCTAAGAGTGTTCCCGGCATACATATCTTAATACGCTCCACAGCCAATCCTGCAAGATCCACATTAAAGTGAATGATGGCTACTGTTTCATCCAGTCCCACATCCTGAATCATACTGGGATTTTCCTCAATCCTCTGGGTCTTAAACTCCACATTCATATAGTTGGAGAATCCATCCTTTAAAGCCTGAACCAGATAGCTGGAAATCCTCTTATAGAGAGCCGTCTCCACATCCGAATAACGATACCCCTCTTCCACCTTAACAGACTCGCTGGCACCGCCCAGCATGTGATCAATCAAGGTGATCACCATACCCGGAGTGATATAAAGCATAAGAGGAACCAGATTCTTGTTATTCTCCTCCATAAACACATCGGCCAGGGTCACGCTTGAATTTTCATTGAGAGAATTCACGAACTCATAATATCGACATTCCTGAACCTGTATCACTGTAATGTCCGTCATAACCCGGAAAATACCGTTTACCTGGGATGTGATAATTCTGGCATAATTCTCAAAGATGCCTGTGAGAATTTTGATTTTATCCTTGGTAAACTTTCTGGGGCTGTAAAAGTCATACTTGCTGTAATCTTTTTCTACGGTTTCAGCCTTTTTGCTCTGAGCCTCCTCTTGGGGCTCTGCTTGCTCATCGTTCATCGAACGCAAAAGCGCATCAATCTGGCTTTGAGATAATACGTCTGCCATCGCTAAATGCCACCTTTTTCCTTATTATTCTGGCGCCCCATTTGCAGGAGGCTCTTGGTTTAAAGCTGCCTGAGACGGTTCTGCGGAGGTTTCGCTTTCAGGAGACACCCTAGCCCCCATATCCTCTCTTCCCTCAACAGCTGTAAATCCCTCTCCACCTGTAACAATCGTCTTACTTCCATTGACCCCATCGTAAACCTCTTCATAGTAGTCATTCAGGCTTTTGGTGGTAGTGGAATCTGCATCAATCAACAGAATTTCCACCCGTCGGTTTTCCGCTCTTCCTTCCTTTGTCTCGAAGGTAGCCACAGGCCTGAACTGCCCATAGCTTACGCCCACCAGCTTACCGGGCTCAATGATATTTTTACTCTGAATGTATGCGCTTACCTCTGCTGAACGAAGGGAGGAAAGCATACGATCCGTCCGGGGATTATTGGGTCGGTTGGGATCTCCCTGGGAGGTATGTCCCATCACTTCTATCTGTCCAATCTCCCCTGCTTTGGGGGCAATGGTCTCACAGAAAATATCCATAATTCCCTTTGCCTCAGCCGTCATGACAGAACTCTCTCCATCAAAAAATGCCTGATCCTGAAATTGTACAAAGGTATAATCTCTGCCTCTGGATACGGTAACTCCGCTCACTCCATGTTCCTCCAGCTTCTGTGCCAAAGTCAGGTAGAGCTTATTCAGATCGATATCCTCCGGAAACTGGGTATCCGTCTTCATACTTCCGTTTACATCATACTGACCTCCACCCAGCTGCTCATTGATGGAAACCTGATCTCCCCCACTGGAGGGGTTGATGCTTTGTACAAATATCTCCCACTTTTGCTGACTTACAGTGGACATGGAATAAAGCATAACGAAAAAGGTAAGGAGAAGGGTTACCATGTCCCCATATGTATCCATCCAGTTTCCACCACTGTCCGGAGAGGAACTCCTACGTTTTCTCATGCTTCTTCTCTCCCTCCTACTTCTGCTCCAGCCTGCATCAGAAGCTTCTTCTGCTGAGACTGTTTCATACAGGAAAGAAGACGTTCACGGATAAATTTGGGATTCTCACCGCCCTGAATCGCAATGATTCCCTCAATAATCGTAGTACAGTAAAGCTCTTCTTCCTCCTGCCGAACCCGTAGCTTCTTTGCAATGGGCTGGAAAATCAGGTTGGAAAGTACACAGCCATAAAATGTGGTAATCAAGGCCACCGCCATGTCAGTTCCAATGTTGGATGCTCCACCCTCACTGTCAAATCCCAGCTGCTTTAACATGTTGATCAAACCTACCAGGGTTCCGATCATTCCGAATGCAGGGGCAAAAGCGGAAGCTTTCTCATAAATTCCCGCCGCCTCATCATGGCGAGTCATCATATCGTCCATCTCCCGCTCCAACATGTAGCGCACCTTATCGGGGTCATTCGCATCTACAATCATAAGCACAGCCTGCTTAAAGAAGGGATCCTCTATCTCTCCTGCTTTCTCCTCCAGAGCCAGAAGTCCGCTCTGTCTGGCCAGCATTGCCAAATCAACAACCTGGTCTACCAGCTTGGGAATGTTATATTTTTTTCCTCTCATCAACACCAGCATGTGCTTTGGAACATCCGTCAGCAATCGCAGAGGATAACTTGCAACTACCGCAGCTAACGTTCCTCCTATTACGATTGCTGCACTGGGCAAATCAATAAAGTTCCCCAGATTTTCCAGCTTGATTCCCCATACAATCAGTACGCCGCCTAACACAATACCAATCAGCGTTGTTAAATCCATGTTGTTCGCCTCCTGTCAGAATTTCAATTTTTCCTAATATTATCGTCTAATGACAGCACGCTGTTTGCCAATGCTTTCATCTGATAAATTATGGAATCTACAGAATCCTTCACCAGAAAATAGTCTCCATTCATCATCTTGATCTTTGTCTCCGGAATACTTTCCATACATTCTATCTGGATGATATTCAAATAGATCTTCTCTCCGTTCAAACGGGTTGCCTCTATCATAACTCTCTCCCTGCTTTCTCCAGACCTGCTGACGATCTGCCCGGTGGCAGGATGGCGCTTTTCAGCGTCCATCCGATTCCTCCGAAGCTCTCTGGCACGGTCTGCCATCTCCTGATCCTGCCTATATGATCTCTTCATCATTTTAACGCTTTATGTTAACGAGATCCGCAAGCATCTCGTCACTCACTGTGATAATCTTGGAATTTGCCTGGAATCCTCTCTGTGTGGTAATCATCTCCGCAAACTCCTTTGCCAAATCCACGTTGGACGCCTCCAGATAGCCGGTCATCAGCATAGAGGTGGAACCTCCCGGCATAGTAGCTGAGCTGGTACCGGTGTTGTCGCTGTCTGACGCATTGTAGTAGCCGCCTCCGGTCTTTGTAAGACCGTTAGGGTTCTGGAAGGTAGCGATGGCTACTTTGCCCAGGGAGACTACTTTACCGTCATTCGCTGGATCGTCAGATACCACAGTACCGGTCACCTCTCCTGCACTGTTAACCTGGACATCCTTGAGCTGGAGGGAGTCGCCATTATAGCCAAAAGCCAAATCACTCGGCACTTTAAGAGGCTTAAGGTTAGCTTCTGTAGCATCAACAGCAGTTCTACGGAATCCATACACGAAATTCTTATTGGCATCTACCATATAACCATTGCTGTCAATCTGGAACTGCCCCACTCTGCTGTAGTCAAACCCGGAAGCCTTCATAACATCTACGCCATAGCCTGCATCATCTCCAATGGTAGGCCTTGTAATAAAAAATCCCTCTCCATCAATACATGCGTTAAATCCACCTACATAGGAAGGAGTACTGGCTGTCATATCCATTGCGATGGATCCCATCATAGTACCGTAACCGTACTGAGCTGCGTTGGCACCACCGGCTGAAGCATTCTGCCCTGCCACACCGCCTGTGGAAGCACTGGAGGTCTGGTACATGGCCTCCTTAAAGCTGTAAGTCTGAGACTTAAAACCGAAGGTGTTTACGTTGGAAATGTTGTTTCCGATTACATCCATCTTATTCTGGTGGGCTCTCAGTCCCGCTACTGCTGAATCCATTGATCTTAACATATTTTTTTCATCCTCTCCGCCGTTCTTCGCTCTGCACATCAGGCAGGGCGAACTGTGCACCCTTTGAAGGTCCTGCTACATTAAAACGGCACTGTCTATATTCGTAAATATTTTATCTCCCATATCCTGCTGGGACATGGTGGTAACCACGGTATTATTGGGCACGTTCACAATAAAAATGTTCTCCGGGCCAATTACCGCCACATCTTTGGCACCCTTCTTGCGGGCTCCCTCCACGGCACATTCCAACTGCTCCATGGTTCTGCCGTCAATATCGATCCCCCGCTCATTCATGCGCCGTATGGCATGTTTTGAAAAGTTTAGGCCATCCTCTGTGCTCTTCTGTCGAAGTAATTCTTCAAAGGAAGGGCCTGCGCCTCCCGGAAATCCTGATTTCTGTCCGTGGCTCCAGGATCGACTGTTGTCTGACCCGTGCACCCCGTTTACATTCATATGCTTTCCTTTCCTGCCGCCCTCTTACTTTACCTTGCTCTACACAAGATCCTTCCCTCCGGCCAGCCAGGCGTTTTTGCTGTTATCAGCACCACCGGTGCCTTCTTCCTTGCCGCCTTCTTCCGTTCCATCTTCCTTATTGTAAGGACTGGGAATCTCTCCCATACCCAGCAGATGGCTTAAAGGATAATCCTTATCATCCCCCTTCAAACGGAATACAGGGGCGCCTCCCACAAAGTTTACAGACTCCACATCTCCGTACTTAACATCTACGCCTGTCTCCAACCCGTTGGGTCCTTTCTCTGTCACAGCTACCGTTACCCGCTGTCCAACCAGTCCTGCTGCATACGTCTGGGTGCTGACTGCGGTTGATGTGCTGATGGATTCAGTCATGGCACTCATAGACTGTACCATGGCCATCTGACTCATCTGGGCCATCATCTCACTGTTGTCCATGGGATTTGTCATATCCTGGTTCTGCAGCTGAGCCGCCAACAGCTTAAAGTAGTTATTCATTGTGATCGTATTTTTGTCATTGGACTCAACGGTATAGGAATTTCCTATATATGGATTACCGGTTCCGCTGACTGTAATATTATCTGCCATCGTTCTCCTTTCCGCCGTTACACCAGTCCCAGCCTAAGCTGATGGGCAAAGTTATCCGACTCCTGCTTCTTCTGTTCTCTCTCCTGATGCCTGTCCTCTCCGGATCTGCGGCCTTCCTGCCCGGCTGTGTATTCTCCACGCTCCTGCTGAGCCGCCTGAGTGTACACAATGGTGGACTGTCCTGTTTTTTCCTCCAGGATGCCTGCCAGCTCTCCTGCCTTTTCATTGAGCATCTCCAAGGTTTTAGGGTTGGTTGCTGCAATGGATACGGAAGCTCTGCCCCCTTCGTAGAGTACTTTGATGGTCAGCTTTCCGAGAGAAGCCGGTTCCAGCTCCACTGTGAGCTCACCCTTTTTCTGCAATAATCCTGAGGACAGTGCCTTCCCCAAATCCTTTGGAAGGGTTTCCTCTCCCGTCTGAAGACAAATCAGATCTCCTTCCTGCTCCTGTCTCGGCTCAGCCTGATGGAGTGAGGACACCTTTTGTCTGTGCTCTACCCTGCTTGCGGCTCCCCCCGCCTGTAAGTTGACAGCTGTCTCAATTCCCTCTTCTGTCTCCCTATGGCTCTCCTTCTTTGCCGTTGTTTTCTCTGTTCCCTGTGACGGCTGCAGGTTCTCCATGCCGGCATCCTGAGCGTTATCATGGTGATTTACAGAGAATACTGCTTCTTTGCCCTCTTTCTCCAGAGTTTCCTCCTGAGAAATAACCTGGGAACCCTCCGGCTCCATCTCCGGAAGAACAGAAGTCTCTCTCCCCTGCTTCTCCACAAACATCTCTCCCTGGAGAACGCCGGCCGCTGTGACTTCCCCTAACTCCGGCACCGCTCCATCCACAGACTGCTGATCTGTATCGGGATCCAGTGACAGGGTCTGATAAGCCAGTGCCGCCTGCTGGAGATTCAAAGCAGCCGCCTGCTCCAATGCCTGCTCAGCCGGATCTGCTTCCTGAGCCTCTTTCTGCCCTTTGGAAGACTCCGTCTCCTTGCCAGTCACTTTCTGAGGCTTTTGCTGATCGCTGGTTTGATCTGCCCTTTGAGAAAGATCCGTCTTATCCCTGAGAAGCTTGCTAAAATCATCCTTCTGCCCATAAGCGCCTTCTGCCGTCTTTTTAAGCTCCGGTCTCTCCGGGGTTCTCACCAGCATCTTCACAACATTTTCCATAAAAACCTCCTTTCCTCATATCGTAAATTTATAATCAACAGCCCGTTCAGGCTGGGATTATCTGCATTCATCCTCGGTTCTGGTGGCGAAAGGCCACACTGGAATTGGAAACAAATTCTTCAATATACTGCTCCTGTGCCTTCGCTTCTGCCTTAAGGTACTCATCCTTTTTCTTGTCTTTCATTCGTTCGTACTTGGAAGTATCTACTTTTGCAGAAATAACCTCCTGCTTTTTCTCATTCTCTTTTTGTTTCAGTAATGCAAGGCGTTCCTCTTCCTCCCGTATGATCTCCCCCATACGGCCAATACACATATCAAAAAGACGAAATTCCTCAATGGAGGCTCCTGCTTCCTTCGTCTGATTAAAATCATTCCCAAAGCTTACCAGCTCCCGGTTTAAACCTTCAATTTCATTCTGCTTCCTGTTAACTCTCTGTACAATTACCGCATGTTCTACTTTCAGATTGTCCAAAACCTGGGTTTGATAATTTAATACCGGTTCCAGCCTGTATTGAAACCTTTTCATCGAATGTCCCTCCAATATCAGCTGGTAATCTTGTCCAAAAGCTCCAACACTTCTTCGTAGGAAACCTGATCCCAGATATCCTGCTTCAGAAATGCGTTTATGGAATCCATCTTAGACACCGCATCGTCCAGGGCGGCGTTGCTTCCTTTCTTATAGGCGCCAATGGATATCAAGTCTGCATTCTTCTGATAAATACTTAAAAGATTTCTCAATCTGGAGGCTGTTTTCTGATGCTCTCTGGAAACAATCTCCACCATAAGCCGGGATATGCTTGCCCCTATATCAATGGCCGGGAAATGATTCTCATTAGCCAGCTGTCTGCTAAGGACAATGTGTCCGTCCAAAATACCTCTCACTGTATCGGCGATGGGTTCGTTGGTGTCATCACCTTCCACCAACACAGTATACACACCAGTAATGGAACCCTTGTCAAAGTTTCCACTTCGCTCCAGAAGCTTGGGGAACTCTGCATAGATGGAAGGAGTGTAGCCTCTGGCTATGGGAGGCTCTCCGATTGCCAGACCAATCTCCCTCTGAGCCATGGCATACCTGGTAAGAGAATCCATCATGAGCAGCACATCACACCCCTGATCGCGAAAATACTCCGCAATGGTAGTGGCTACCAAAGGACATTTCATGCGCAGCATAGCCGGCTGATCCGAGGTAGCTACCACCAGTACGGAACGCTTCATCCCTTCTTCTCCCAGATCCTTCTGGACGAACTCCAAAACCTCTCTTCCACGCTCTCCCACCAGAGCAATTACATTAATATCCGCCTTTACATTCTTGGCAATCATACCCATGAGAGTACTCTTTCCAACGCCTGAGCCTGCAAAAATACCAATTCTCTGGCCTTTCCCTATGGTGTTCAAGCCATCAATGGCCTTGATCCCAAAATCCAAACGTTCCCGGATGGGAGGCCTGTTCAAAGGGTTTGTGTAAGGACTGTTCACAGTGTAAGTCTTTGAAGGCTTAAACTCCTCTTTCCCGTCAATGGGCTCCCCTAAGGCATTAATAATCCGCCCTTTCAAAAAATCTCCCACAGGAACCTTCAGCCTTCTCCTGGTATTACGAACAAAGCTGCCTGAGGTAATTCCGCTTGTGGCTTCATAAGTCATAAGCTGAATTTTCCCATCTTTGAAGCCTACCACCTCCGCAGGCATCTGGCGATTCTGCTCTTCATTGTAAATCATCACAATATCGCCAATGCTGGAACGTCCTCCGGAAGCTTCCATGGACATTCCCACTACGTTCTCAATTTTCCCTATATGGCTGACTGTTTCAGACTTCATAACCAGCTGTGGTATCTTCTCAAACATAGGCTTCTCCTATACCCGTATATTCTCCAGGATGTCCTTGATATTCTCCATCTGGGTACTCACACTTACGTCCACGATTTCATCCGGCATTTCAATGATGCAGTTCCCTCGCTCCTCCTTCTCCATTACAATAAACTTTATATTGTCGGACAAGTGGGATAACTCGTCAATCACATCTGCATCCGCCTTCATCATCATGTCATAATCAAATTTATCAATGTATATCTTAACCCATGCAGTCTTTTTCAGCTTCTCCGTGGCGGCTACAATCATTTGCTTAATCACCTCTCCACTGGACTTAAGACTGATATGGATCACCTTTTCAGCAACAGACACAGCGCAGTCTTTCAGCTCTTCCAGATAGGTATGAACGCAGGCTTCCTTGGCTTCTCCTATGGATTCCAGAGCCTTTTTAACTTCTTCCTCCATACTGGCAAGACGCTCCTGAAGTCTGGCTTCCAGTTCGGCTTCCGCTTTTTCTTTCCCCTCTAAAAACCCTTCTTCATAGCCTTTCTTGTATCCAGCCTTACGGGCTCTTTCCTGCTCCTGAAACGCCAGCTCTTTTGCTTCCTTTATGATCCGCTGGCTTTCCTCCTCGGCAGCTTGAAAAATCCCATATGTTTTTTCCTGTATCCGAGCCATGCTCCACTGCTCTAAAATCACATTCTGTTCCGAATCCTGGGAAGAGGAGGCTTCAGAAAAAGACCCTTCCTGCACTTTTTCTGTACCCTCTTCCTCTTCCGAGCTTTCTTCTGCTTCTATCTGCTCTTCCACTTGGAGCTTTTTCTTCTCTATCTTCTGTTCTGTCTCTATGGGAGGATTGTACTGCTGCACCTGCCGCTCTTCCTCCGCTCTCTTTATGATGCGGTTAGACGATGATATCGTCATCCCCGTCACCTCCCTTTTGGATGATTACCTCACCCTTTTCCTCCAGATCACGGATCAGGTTAACAATACGCTGCTGTGCTTCTTCCACATCCTTAAGCCGCACATTGGTTGTAATTTCCAGATCGTCCCGAACTGTGTCTGCCATACGTTTGGACATGTTGGCAAAGAATACAACCCGCATCTCTTCTGCTGCATTTTTGAGCGCGTACACAATATCCTTGGCATCGCAGTCTCTGACGAAACGCTGTACGGAACGGTTGTCCATTCCCAAAATATCCTCGAACACGAACATCTTGTCCTTGATTTCTCTTGCCAGTTCGGGGTTTCTCTTGTCCAACTCCTCGAATATCTTCCGCTCGCTGCTTCGATCCACATGGTTCATCACATCTGCCACATAATCCACACCGCCAAGATTCATATTGTCCTCGCTGGTTATAATCGCAGCAAACTTCCGCTTCATCTCCTCCTCCACAATGCTGATTGCATCGGGAGATACACGATCCATACAAGCCATACCTTCCAGAGTAGCGATCCTCTTCTCATCAGGTAAATGCTCCAAAATCTGAGCCGCCTGAGCCGCATCCATATAGGACATAATCAATGCGATTACCTGAGGGCGCTCATTCTGCAACAAGGAAAGGAGCGCTTTGGGATCTCCCTTCATAAAGAAATTGAAAGGCTTAGACTGAAGGGTCTTGGACACCTTCTCCAGAAGATTCCTGGCTGTGGATTCCCCAAAGGCTTTCTCCAGTACATTTCTCGCATAGTCCAGACCACCGTCTGTCATCATCTTATGAGTCAGGCAAAGCTTGTAAAACTCATCTAAAGTCTCCTCCACCTGAACATTACTGGTACGCCCCAGCTTGGCCACCTCGTAAGTGAGTTCCTCAATATCTCTCTCATCCAGATATTTGTATATTTGGGAAGCCCGGTCTGCGCCCAGAGACACAATCACAATCGCCGCTTTGCTTTTCGTGTCTAAGACCACATCATCGTCACCCAACTCCGGCATTATATTATTTTTTTCGATTAATTCTGCGGTCTCCGCCATCCTGCTCCTCCTCACTTTCTCCGCTGAGCCAGCTTTGAATCAATTTTGCTGCAATCTGAGGATTCTGATCCACAAATTCTGCAATGTTCTGCTTGAGCCTTAAGCTTCTCTGCATGCGGAGATTCAGAATTTCCTCATTCTTATTAAATTCGTCCTCATCGGAATCACCCACTCCAGCACCCGGCAGTCTGTCACCTTCCATTCCTCCTTCGCCTTCTCCCAAGAACTGACCATCCGGCAGGAAGCCCTCTTCTGCTGTAGCCGCAAATTCTGCCATACGGGCTTTTCGTCTCTGAAGCAGAAGGAGAACCACCAGTAAAAGGATCAGAGCTCCACCTGCACCAAGAGCTATATAGATAGGAAGGGAAAGAGCTCCTGCTGCCATACCATTCACACCTGTCTGAAGGGCATCTGTAGTCCTGGGAGCACGTATCACAGTAATCTTCTGATTCGCTGTATCCACCGGTATTCCCGCCGAATTCGCTACCAGGTTAATCAAATCCTGCTCTGCCACCGTCTGAGTGTCGTTGGTGTTTACAACCACTCCCACCGTGGTATCTTCCAACACGCCAGGATCAATCTCACGCTGCTCTTTCAAGCTGTTAAACAGCCATTCTCTGGCTGCGGAACCATTGGAATAATTCTCTACAACCTGCTGGGTTCCATCCTCATTGGTGTAACGAGGTGTGTCTGCATTGGCATCTGCTCCCACCACACCACCAGCTGCCTGATTGGCTCCCGTAGTGCTCTCACCTGTCGTCTCTTCACGCTGGAGGAGACCTGTCTTATCCTGCTGGTCAATCTTATCAGGAACATTGTACTGGGTGCTCTCCTGAATCAGACGCTGCATGTTCAGTGTCCCCTTAACAGATACCGCCACATTCCCCTGGCCGTAAAGCTGTTCCAGAACCCGCCTTACATTGCCTGCAATATTATTCTCCACCAGGCTGGTCAGGCTGGTCATGTCCGCAGCTGCTCCGTTCTTACTCCCCTCTTCTTCCTGTGTCCCCACCTCCATCATGGTGGCTGAATCAAAAACTGATACGCTGGTAAAGTTCATCCCCCGAACCGCCCGGGCAACAAGCTGCTTGATCGCCTTCGCCTTATCCGGAGTAAGAGTACTGCCAGCTTTCATGGTAATAACAGCAGAAGCGGAGGCAGACTGTTGAGCGCCATCTTCTAACGCATACTTTTGTTCTTCTCCCTCCGCAATCGTAACCTTTGCATCCTGCACTCCATCAAACACACGTATGGTGGCTCCAAGACGTTCCTGCAATTCATACAGTGACACACGCTTTTTATCCGATTCCGTAGTCATAAGGCCTGAATTATTCAGATACATATCATATGTAAATCCGCTCTTGGGATAGCCTTTACTCAGAAGGTTCGCTCTCACCTGATCCTCCTGGCCTGCGGGAACCCGTATTGTTCCATCGCCATTAAACCGATAATCAACTCCTTCATCCTGGAGGAGGGCTGCCACTTCCTGAGCCTCCCCTGAATTCAGACCTGTAAACAGAGTTCCATAGCCTTTATTTTTCCCTAAATTTAGCGCTATAATGGCAATCAAAGTAATCGCTACCGTTCCTGCAGCGATTACTTTGATCATATTTCTCGTCTTTGGAGGCATATTCAGCCATTTTTCTTTCACGTCCTGCACTTGCATTTGCATTTTCTTTACCAGCCTTTGTCCTTTGTGAATAATTTAATAAAACAGATTACACACTCATCTTCATAAGTTCATTGTAGGATTCCATCGCTTTATTACGCATAGAAATCAGCACGTCAAGACTGAGAGCCGCTTTCGCCTCTGCTATAGGAAGAGTATGGGCATCGTCCAGCTGTCCGGTAGCCAGAAGATACTGCTTATGCTCTACATCCGCCTGGGATACCTGCACCTGTTCTATTGTGTTCCGAACAACATCTGCAAACAGCCCGCCCTGATTCTGCTCAGGCAGGTTTGTTGTGTTTCCTTCCTTAATCCCTTCAATGCTTCCCCATTCTCTTATCGGTGTTATAAACAGCGACTCCATCGCTTTTCCTCCATTCGCATGTAATTTCTCGCACTAAAATCAAGACAATTCTTTTAAAATGCCTTTGCTGCATTCTTCAAACGGTTAATATCATTGGTCACAGAACTGACCATGTATTGGTATTCATATAAGGTACGAACCAGCTCCACCTGCTCCTGATCCATGTCCACATTGTTGCCATCCAGACGACTGGATTCATTCCAGGTCGTGTGCATACTCGCTCTGGTATTACTGATGGCATCTGTCATCTGACCGTTCTTCATGACCTTGCTTTCATTAGCGGAGGTAAGTCTCCGCTCCAGCTCATCTTCAAAGGTCATGTATTCTGACTTGAATCCGGGAGTATCGTTATTTGCTATGTTATTCAGAGTGACTGTCTGTCTGCCCCATAAAAAATCCAACACTTTCTCACTTAGGGCAATTCCATTCCCGTATATTTCTGCCATATTCTTCTCCTCTCACATCCAAGCCACTATTCATCCATCCAATTCGCCGCTCCGGCCTGAATCTTCCATAGCTATCCGACTCTTTCTATCCATCCATATTGATTCGTTAACTTTTTATGAACGTAGTGTTGTAATATTATCACTAAATATTCATAAAGTCAATATTTTTCCTTCTTATTTCTCTCCAATTTATGCCAATCTTTCATATACCCCCCCCCCCCTATTTGTCGAATGATTTTCTTTAGATCTATACTATATTTAGTTTTTTTTGTTTATTAATTTCTATATATAGATTTCAACTGTAATGCAATGGCAAAAACCAAATATTCCCTTTTATTGTGATGCCAGCCATTTACATTTCCTTAACACTTCTTTAACATCTCCATATAAGTTTTTTCATCCTGCTCCCCAAAAAACTGCGTCAGCCTTAACAGGCAAACGCAGTTTTCTCACATTACTGTATCTTATCCTTTTCCTTTTCCTTAGAACGTTCCTTCCTTGGCGGCTTCCTTAATGGAAGCTGCGGGGGCTGGGACTTCAAGGAGTTTTAGGGGGGAGCTATGGGTGTGCTACTCAGAACTACTGAATGGATTTAATATAATGTACTGATATAAACGAATAAGGGGATTACATTAAAAGCAATGCAATCCCCTTACCGAAATATTAATCCAATCATAAAATCAATAAATATAAACAAATCAATGATGAAAGTATACTCAATACTTCTAGAGTATATTCTAAAAATCAAAATATGTCAAGACAAAATAAACTATTTATGGTTTAATGAAAATGTCAATATTAAATGCGACACTTTTTTAAAAAAATTTTTAGCCTATCTTTCTTATTTCTTCCTCAAATAATTCACGGGCAGAATGATAGCCATGTATACGGCGTGGGTAGTCATTTACCCAGTCCTCTATTTCCGCTATTTCCTCGTTGGTCTTATCATCAAAGTTTGTCCCCTTTGGCACTTTACGGCGTACCATTTTATTTGTTACCTCATTTGTACCACGTTCCCAGCTGCTATACGGATGACAGTAATACAGCTTTGTACGCTTTTCTCCCTCGTTTAATATAGAGCGCTCCAACTCTTCACAATATGCAAACTCGCTGCCGTTATCTACTGTAATCGTCTTAAATACCTCTTTAAACATTTCGCCCCATTTTCTTTCCAGTCTGTCTACTGCCTCTACTACCGCCTCTGCCGTATGCGCAGGTAGCTTAAATATAATCTCGTCTCTGGTCTTTCTTTCCGTCAGTACCAGCAGACTATTTTTAGATTTTCCCCGCTTGCCCTTTACTGTGTCCATTTCCCAGTTTCCAAACTCTTCCCGTGTGTCTATCTCTTCTGGGCGTTTCTCTATGCTCTCCCCTGCTGCCGCTCTTGCCTGCTGCCTCTGCACTTTCTTATAATCTCTCTTTTTATTCTTCTTTACTGGCAGATGCTTATTAGTCAGTTTTAAAAATATCCCCTTATCAATATAACTGTATAGCGTGGTTACGCATATTATTACTTTAAAATCTCCCTCTCTTCCTTGCGCCTTAAGTTCTCCCAGCACTGCCGCTGGGCTGTAGTCCTCATTTATGATTTTATCCTCTATATAGTTAGCTAATTTTATATCATTGCCTATTTTAAGCGTACCGCCTTTGCTTTTTAGATTTTCCCTATATTTATCGTCGGCTATATCTGGGCTGTATCGTTCCTCTGTGGTAAGATCTGAATTAAGTGCCGTATATGTCCCCCGCTTAAGCTCTCTGTATATTGTACTGCGGTGTACGTGCAGCTGGTCTGCTATCTCCTGCTTGCCATGTCCTGCCTTTACCAGTGCCTCTATTTTTATTCTATCTGCTTTTGTCAGCTGTTTAAATGTACGTTCCATTTCTCTTACCTCTCTTTAGTCCTCTATATACGACGAAAAGCCGCAAACTCTCTTTACAAGGTCTGCGGCTCATTGTTTATGCCTCATTTGCAGCATTTCTTACAAGCTGTATATTTTTGCAAGTAGGCTTACTATGATACTTTTTGCTGCTGCGGTCTATATATACATATGTGTATTTCTCTACTGTTATGTCCTCGTCTCCTGTCATGGTGCTTAAAATATCTTGTCTGTTCTCTCCGTCCTCATTATCAAAAGTAACGCCCACAACTTTAGTGCGTATCGTCTCTATAATCTTGCTTCCAGATGCAGCTGTATCCTTTTGTACTACTGTGCTTTTCTCCTGCTGTGCTGCTTGCCCATTCTTTTCAAAAAATGCGCATAATGCCGCTATTACCAGACAGCCCACACCGCCCGTAACATTTCCAGACGGCACCGCAACAATTCCGCTTACTGCAAACAATACCGCCGCTCCATATAAAATCATTTTTTTCTTTGCCATGGTAAACCTCTCTTTCACTTTACCTTAATTCTAATATCTCGTCAGCAGATGCGTTAAGCTCTCTGCAAATTCTTACAAATATTTCTATAGTCGGTGCGTGCACCCCATTCTCCCAGCGACTTATATCCTTTTGGCGGACTTGCAGGCGTTCCGCAAGTTCCTTTTGTGAAACGCCCGCCGCTTTTCTCGCATTTCTAATGTTTTCACCTAAATTCATACATTTCCTCTCTTCTCCTTTGCTCTTAAGACAAAAGCTATAAGCAGCTTTACCAGTCCTACAGCTACTAAAAAAATACCTAATTTCAAAATCATACTCTTTACTCGGCTTTGGGTTTGTGATATATTTTTTATAGGCGGCGGGCTTGTTGCCCGCCTATAGGTTAGGGCTTTCGTCCTATCCTATGTACTTACCGATTATGATAAGTATAATGCCTACGATTAAGTCTATCAATGCGTTGATTGCCAAGTCTCGCCATTCGATAGGCTTTTTCTTTTGTTTCTTTTTCTTTCCCATTGTGCCGTTTCTCCTTTCCAGTGATTTTCACTTATTTGTTTCTTATCTCCTTTCCATGATTTAATCATATTCCAAATTTGGTATATTGTCAATACATATTATTAAACCCGAATTATTCATGAGCATATAAAAATGCTCGATATTATAAAATCTTGAATC